>Ga0315909_10000182_pt1 | contig 83907 bp, 61 predicted proteins | sample LakEriMetagenome_11_FD_203527 | JGI IMG/M metagenome (GOLD analysis project Ga0315909, IMG submission 203527) | Freshwater fungal communities from buoy surface, Lake Erie, Ohio, United States - Buoy 2 MA125 | ecosystem: Environmental > Aquatic > Freshwater > Lake | place: USA: Lake Erie, Ohio...
GGCTCGTCTCGGCAGTCCTCAGCGAGATCAGCGACGACTGGGAAACTGAAAGGTCTTACCTGAACATGAAAGCCAGATGACCCGCCCGCTCATCCCGGCATTTACAGAAGAGGGGTTGCTTTATCGCGGAAGACGATGACCGGCTGAAAGGCACACGCCAACTCTGGCTCTTCAATAAGTCCAACCTCTCATGGAAGCAGCGCCGTAGATTCGCAGCCATCCGTCACAACGGGCTGAAAACGGCCCGAGCCTGGGCAATCAAGGAGGAGGTCCGCTGGTTCTGGCGGCATGTGTATTCCACGAGTGCCGAGCAGTTCTTCAAACGGTGGTACGCATGGGGAGCAAGGTGCCGCCTCCGGCCTGTGGTCAAGGTGGCCAAGATGCTCAAGCGACACCTCCCGAATCTTCTGAGCTACTTCCTCTATCGAATCACGAATGCGACCAGCGAGGGATTCAACAGCGCGATTCAGGCCCTGAAGTACGCGGCTCGCGGCTTCCGCTCATTCCCGAATTACCGCACCCGCATCCTGTTCTTTTGCGGCAAGTTGGACCTCAAGCCGGAACTACAGTGCCACTAAAAGTCCCGAAGAACCAATCTCTTTCGCCGGCGCAAGGCTTGCAAGGCTTCATCACAGGCTCACGGAACCGCTTTCTGCTTGGCTAACGTGCTCCCGTCTATTACCTCGAAACTGTGCACCGCGGTCCGATTTGCATCCACAGCGAGACTGGCTCGCCGCGACCAGTCGATTCGTCTCTCCATGTGCAGAAACAGCCGGGTGGGAGACTTCAAGCAGGACGTGAACACGCGCACTGTGCTGGACGTAATGCGGCTGCTGGATGGCCTCGGCATGAACGTATTCGCTGACCTTGGGGCACTCAACCGGGATCTCTGGTGCCGCAGTCGGCTCATTTTTGAACGACAAAAAGTCAGGTTGTCACCCTTTCAGCGCTATTCACTGCTCGTCACGGATACCGTCGATTCACACGCCGATGCTGCGGCCGTGTGGCGGGTTTCCTACACGTCCCGCCCGCCGCAACTCACCGGCACGCAGGACGTCGTGGTGCCCTATGGCATGGATCCCACGTTGACGTACCGGCGGGCGAACGCGCCTCTGCCCCGGAATCCTCTCAGCCCACGGCCGATCCGAATCCTCTTCGCCGGTCAATGCACGCAGGAGGGCTACGATCGTCGCCATCTCATCGGTCAGCGATACGGAAAGCTGACTCGCTACGCCCTCGTGAGCCATTTACGTGCCAAGGGTCTCGTGCACGAGCCGGACACCTTGGAGGCATTGCGTGCGCTGCTCGCCCCCTCGCAACGCCGCGACTTCGTCTTCGTTGACACCCGCCGATTTTCCATTCCGATTGATCAGTGGCTCGATGTTGTAGCAGCCAGTGACTTTTTCTTTTGCCCTCCCGGAAACATCTTTCCGATCTGCCACAACATCATCGAAGCCATGGCAGTTGGCACGATTCCGATCACCAGTTACCCCGAGTGGCTGACGCCCGCGCTCATCCGGGGTGAAACCTGCCTGGAGTTCGACACCTTCGATTCGCTCGATGCGGCAATCGCGGCCGCCCTCGACATGGATCGGGCCGCGATCGAGGACATGCGAAACCGCGTGATCGCCCATTACGACACGCATCTCGACTACCGCAAGGTGGCGCTGAGGCTGTTGCCCCGCATGGGCGAGCCCCTTCGCCTGCACGTGCTCGATGAGACGTTTCATCGGGTGGAAGCCTTGCCGTCGATCTCGGCGGCCTCGGCGATCCCGTCCTGACGGCACTGCAGCCGTCTACTCGGGACGGATCAGCGGCGGGCAGGAGAGCACCGAGCCCTTGCCGCATCTGCAACGGCCTGCAACTGCCGGCCGAACGTGGGGCGTGAGAATCGCGTCAGCCATTCCTGACGGACTCCATCGGGGGTCGCGTCGCGCTTGCAAACGGCGATCGCCGTGTCGCGGAATGATGTGGAAGAGAAGGGCGAATAGAGCGATCCTGCCGGCCCGACCATTTCGTCGAATGGACTCAGATCGGCCGCCACGACATCCAGACCGCTCGACATCGCCTCCAGCAACACATACCCCCAGTCGTCGATCATCGATCCAAACAGGAAGACGTCGCATGACCGCAGGACATCGAGCGCCTCGGCACGCGGCAGCCGGCCCGTCGCGTGCACGGGCATACCCGTGGCTGCGGCAAGTTCGTATGTCCGGGCCGAACACTCGCCGATGAGCGTGAGCTCCGCATTCACCGGGAAGTCCCGCAGCGCTTCCAGCATCCAAGGCACGCGCTTGCGTGGCGTGTCGAGATCCACGGCCATCGTCACGAGTTGCAACGGGTCCCGCCGCGATCGCGACACGGGCGTCTCCAGTCGCGTACCAGGGTGCACGATCCCGCTGCGCACCCCGCCCGCCCGCAGCTCGGCATCGAGTCGCCCCGACACTGCCATGACGGCCGCGGCCTGGCGATAGCCGAACCAGTCACGACGATAAGTCCCTATGTTGTCGAGGATCGTCCGGATGCCGTTGACCGACAGCAATTTATCGTGAAAAGTCGGGAGTTTCCGCATGTACCCGACGAACGATGCCGGATATGCCCAGGCCACGACGCACTGCGGCACCGGAATAGCCGGGTCGATGAAAAACGGGGCATTGAACAGGAATGCCCGGGGGACGATCCCGAATCGATCGAGCCGCCCGCAGGCCTCGCGCAGGAACGGGCCCGGCTTGGCCGACATCCGCTCGAACTCGAGGCCCTTGATGCGACATTTGACGCGTGGGATGACGCACTTGGAATCCACCGGCACGAGCTCGATGCCGCTCGACAACTTGGGAACTTGCAGGGCGTCGGAATGCACGAGACAGACGCGTTCGCCCTGTTCGGCCAGCGCTTCCGCCGCCTCGATGCACCATGTCGCCATGCCACTGCCGTCGAACAGGCAGGCGACGACGAGCGCAGTGTCCCGAGCCGGTGCCGAAGCGCTTCCGGTCATGCCGGGCTCCCGTGCCGCCTGAGAAAACTGCCGAGAATCACCAGCGAAAATGGCCGTGTCCATGAACCGCGGCCCGCCGTTGCCACGTAGCGATTCCAGACATCTCGAACGGCGTCCCCGTCCATTCCGGGCAAGCCCGCGCAGGCATCGATCGCCGACTCGCAAAATCCTCGCATGTCTCCCAGTATCCACTCTCCGATGGGGAGTGTGAAGCCTGTCTTCCGCCGCGAGGTAACCGAGGGGGGCAGTGCATTCGCCAAAGCCTCGCGCAGGAGGCGCTTTCCCGCTCCCCTGCGGGCCTGCTTCAGCGATCCGGGCAGGCCGGTTACGGCGTTCACCAGCGGCAGATCGAGGAACGGCACGCGCAATTCCAGCGAATGACTCATGCTCGTTGCGTCGGAGTCCCGAAGCAACGTGTTGCGCATGTAGTGCGTGATCTCCGCTTGCGAAATCATGTTGAACGAATCCTGATCGCTCTTCGAGCTGGGGACGGGTTCGGGCAGCGGCAGGCCGAGCGCCCGCAGGCCGTGGTCGGATGTTATCCGGCGCAGCCCCATCACGACCGCAGCGATGTCGGAGGGGCCGGTGAGCACGCCGGGAAGTTTTCCTGCCGGTCCAGGCCGGCCCGCTCGGTGCAGCGCCCACGCTGCCGCACGCGCGACGAACCGGCGCGGCAGGACGCGGAGTGGTGCAATCACCCGTTGCAGCCGCGGCGCCATGCGAAATACGGGATAGCCGCCGAAGAGTTCGTCGGCACCCAGGCCGGAGAGCCCGACCTTGATGCCATGCCTTGCCAGGGCATGGGTGACCAACCACGTGTTGAAACCGTCGATCGACGGCGCGTCGAGGCAATCGATCCATTCGTGCCACAGGCCCGGCAACGCGGCCGATTCGATGGTCACCACGTGGTGTGGCATACCGAGTGCCCGTGCCGTGGCCGACGCCACGGCAGCCTCGTCTTCGGGGTGGCTGTCACCGATGCCGACGGTAAAAGCCGTCGCCCGCGCCGACTCGGCGGCCGCTGATGCGGCGATGATCGTGCTGTCGATACCCGCGGAGAGCAGAATCCCCACCGGAACATCGGCGACGAGATGCCGTCTCACCGCCGCCTGCACACGGCGTCTCACCAGATCGGCGGCATCGCCCGTGAAGGCGGACTGCACGGGCGGAAACGTCCAGAATTGCCGCCGCTGGCCGCCCAGTCGCTCGCAATGCCCCGCCGGAAACTCGGCCACGTGCCGAAAAATCGTGTCGGGAGCCTGCATCGAGCCGTAGGCAACCACGCCCGCGATTCCGCGCGGCGAGAGCTCGCGATCCACGAGCTGCGACGCCAGCAACGTGCGGATTTCACTGGCGAATAACAGCCGCCCCCCCGGTCGCGCAACATAGAGCGGCTTGATGCCCAACGGATCACGGGCGATCAAAACGCTCCGGTCCGCAGCCCGGTAGAACGCAAAGGCATACATGCCTTCGAGCCGCTCCAGGGCCCGATCGCCCCACCTTCCCAACGCGCGGAGCAGGACTTCGGTATCGGAAGTGCTGCGAAACCGGCAGCCGGCCGCGGCCAGTTCCGCCCGCAGTTCATGGTAGTTGTAAATCTCGCCATTGAACACGAGGCAGTTTCCGCTCTCCGGCTCGAACATCGGCTGATGGCCTGCCGATGTCAGGTCGATGATCGCGAGTCGCCGAAAGCCGAATGCCGCGACGGCTGGCCGGCCGTCAGCCGCAGTCGCTTCGAGAAACTCGCTGCCGGAGTCGTCAGGGCCGCGATGCACCATGGCCGGCACCATCCGGGCCAGCGCCTGCTCCGCTTCCCGACGATCGGGCGTGATGATTCCGGCGATTCCACACATGGCGAGCGTCCCGAGCCGTCAGGCTTTTTGCAGCAGCCGCCGAGCAAGCGCGAGCTGCGTATCGGCCCAGCGTTCGGCTCCGTAGGCGGCGGCCGCCGTCTGGCCGCATCGCCCCATCCCCGGCAAACGGTCTGCGTGCTCGTGCATCCAGATCATCGCCTCCGTCAGGCGGCCCGGGCAACCGGCCGGGACGAGAAAGCCGTTGTGAAAATCGCGGACGAGGTCGGCGCCCGCACCGCACGCCTGCGTGCAGACGACCGGCAACGCGGCCGCCGCAGCCTCGACGATCACCTGGCCCCACGGCTCGTGCCGGCTCGGCAGGATGAAGACGCCGGCATCGCGAAACCGGTCCGAAAGCCCCTCCGGCTGCTGAAATCCGAGGTCCGAAACACCCTCCTCGTCGGCCAGCAGGTCGGCCCGCGGCCCGGTGCCACAGGTCCGCAGCGGCCAAGGATCCGTGACCGCCCGGCGGTAGCCGCGATAGGCCTCGAGCAGAACGTCGATTCCTTTGACGTCGACATACCGGCCGGCATACACAAATGCACGCGGCCATGCGGCCTTCGCGAACCGTGCCGTTGCCGCCCGCGCGAATAGTTCGTAGTCGATGCCGTACCACAGACGGGTCACCTTCGCCCCCGGAACGCCCCATGATCGCATCAACTGGTATCCCCGTTCGCCCGGGACGACGATGCCATCCAGTCGTCGCAGCAGCCCCCCGATCCGGAGCGGAGCAAGCCGTTGACGCCAGTCGAAACGGATGGGCGTGTCGGCCCCCATCACGAACCGCGCGCCACGCAGCAGCGAGGAGGTCGCCAGCCGTGTGTAGGGTGGGTGGGCCCAGCCCGCGAAGACGACGATGTCGGGCTCCGTGCTCGCCACCAAACGCTCGACGATCGCGGCGTCGTCGCGCTCGGTGCGGGCGAGCACGCGGGCCCGGGCGTCACTCGTGACATCGGCCGAAAATGGCGCCGAGACGTGCGTCTCCCAGGTAAACAAGGAAACCCGTACGTCCGGACGCCGGGCCAGTGCGGCGATGCATGCCGCGAGGTATCCCGAAGGCTCGGTCCAGCAGTAGGTCAATCTCATCACCGGAGCTCCACCGGTGCGCGCCCCCGGGCCATGGCGCCGCCGGCCCGCCGGCCCGCTGCCGCAAGGAGCCTGCCCGGCAGCGCGGTCCACGGCTCGTAGCCGGTCGTGTAGCGCGACAACTTCAGCCGCGGCCAGCGCCCGATGCTCGTCATCGTCAGCCAGGAAGGCCGATCCACGGCCTCGCAGTACGACGCCAGCAGATCGGCACGCGTGGTGGACCGCAGACCCTGCGTGGTGCCGGTGTCGGCGAACCGCAGGGCGGCTCGTGCGACGGCGGTCGAATCATACTGCTCGAGGACCTTCAGCCTGCCACGCCGGCCGAGCTCACGGCGAAGTTCGTCATCGCGGCACAGTCTCTCCACGGCGGCGTAAAAACCACGTCGTGAAGTCGCCACCAAGCCCCCCTGCATGTGGCCAACGACTCCAGGCTGTGAATTGTCTTCCCACGGGGTGCTCAGCGTGACGCAGGGCGTGCCACAGAGCATCGCCTCGGCGAGCACGATGCCGAAACTTTCACCCTGGTCCGCCACATGCACGAATACGTCGATCGCCGAGTACGCGACGCTCATGGGCTCGTCGCCGATGATCTCGTCGATGACCACGATGTCGTTCGCATGGTTCGATCGTCGTGCGCGGGCGAGAACCCACGGGGGGGCATTTACGACCACGAGCTTGGCTGGGATGCCCGCGCGACGCACGTGCTCGAATGCATCGACAAGCATGGGGGACCATTTGCGGTCGAACGCCTGCCCGATGCGCCCGAGCAGCACTTCGTGGCTTCCGACCCCGTGGGCGGCACGAAAGCCGGCGATGGCCGCGGACTCCGCCCGACGAAATCCCGCACAACGGATCGGGTTGGGCACGACCGCCGTACGGTTCGGCGGTCCACCGCGGGCGACGTAGAGCCACTCGCACCAGGGGCTCAACTGGAAGCTCACGTCCACGTCGGCCACCCAGGGCGAGGGACGGGAAAACACGTTCGTCTCGACGACGACGGCATCCGGGCAGCCGGACACGACCGTCCGCACGGCTGCAGCCTCCAGGCCGTGCGAGTGGAGATGCACGATCTCGGGCTTCCAGCCGCGGATCGCGGCGACCGACTGGTCGTCCAGGGAGGTCCATACCGGAACCCCCCGCTCCCGTAGTTCCTTCTCCCTCACGCCGCCGCCCTGGACGGCCAGCAGCCGTGAATCGTGACCATCGGCCAGGTAGGCTTCGGCAAAATTCTGGGCGGCCCGCTGTGTGCCTCCCTTTTCCAGGTTGAAGACGACGGTGAGAATGCGCATGTGGGCCGCGAGCCACATTGGGTTTCCGAGAACACTCTAATGTACCACGACGAGCACCGGGATCGCGATACGGCGGCGTCATCGCCGTCGACCGCCTGCCCCCTCGTGTCGGTGGTGCTCCCGAGCTTCAACAAGCGGGCTTTCATCGCCCGCACCGTCGACTCGGTGCGCCGGCAGACCAGCACGGCTTGGGAGTTGATCGCAATCGACGACGCTTCCTCCGACGGCAGCCAGCAGCTCCTGACGGAGCTCGCCGCCGCGGACCCGAGGATTCGCTTCATCGGACTTTCGCTGAACCGTGGTGCCAACGAGTGCCGCAACCTCGGCATCGCCGAGGCCCGCGGAAGGCACGTCGTGTTCCTCGACGCAGACGATTTGCTGGCTCCCACGTGCCTGGAACGGCGGCTGGCCATCATGCAGCAGGGCGGCCTCGACTTTGCCGTCTTTCCCATGCAGGTGTTCAACGACGAGCCCGGCGACGATTCGCGGCGCTGGATCCCGGTGTCGCGACAGCCGCTCAGGGATTTTCTGCGGCACGACCTTCCCTGGCAGACGATGCAGCCGATCTGGGAGCGGGGCTTTCTCGAGCAGGTCGGTGGATTCGATGCGTCGTTTCCCCGACATCAGGACGTCGAGATGCACACCCGCGCCCTCCTCCAGCCAGGCGTCCGTTACCGCCTTTTTTCCGGAGAGCCGGACTGCTTCTACCGGATCGCCGAGGAACGGAAGGTGTTCGACCCGACGCAGTTGCTGGAGAAGTTCTGCCTCGCGGCGGCGGCATATCGAGACAAGTTCGCCGCCGCCGCCCAACGGCTCGGCCGGCGCAACCTCGTCCTCGGCATCGTGCAACGCACCTACCTGCAGGTGCTTCGGCATGCCAAGGAGGGGCGGATCGATGCAGGCACGCTCGCCCGGCTCGAGGAAATCCTCTTCGCTGCGGGCCGTTTTGGAGATCCTGGATTCGTGAAGCGTCGCTTGTTTCGCTTGACGCGGCACTACAACTTGTGCCCGATTCGGGTGCCGGGGGTGAACCGGCTCCTGTTCGAGTTGATCACCCGCTAGCCGGCGGAGCGGAGACTTTCGCCTGCCGACGCACGTAGTTGCCCACCGCGACCAGCGCCAGCCGCCGTGCCTGATTCATCGCGCCGGGGTGAGATGCGGAGTCCCACGCCCCACGAACACCGTCGGCCCGCATCAAGGGGCAGTCCATCGCAGCGCGGATGCCCGCGGAACACTGCTCCCGCAGGGGCCCGTCCATCCAGCGATCGAGCGGCAGGTTGAATCCACGCTTTGGCCGATCGACCACTGCGGGCGGGAGAAGTTTTCGGGCCAGGTGACGCAGGAGCCGCTTCCGTGCCGGCCCGGGCGGAAACTGCACGCTGCCCGGAATCGCCCCCACGGTCTCGACCACCGACCGGCCGAGGAACGGGACGCGCGTCTCCAAGGCGCAGGCCATGCTGCTGATGTCCGTATCACGCAGCAGCGTGTTGCCCATATAGAGAAACAACGACACCTGGGAGACGGCGCGGAAGACGTCGTGCCGCACGTCCACATACGGTTCGTACGCTTCGGGTGGAAGCCATTGCTCCGTGAGGCCCAGCCGCTCCCGATCGAAGCCGAGGGCCGTCAGGGCCGCGTCGTCGTGAATCCGATGGACGTGCAACGCGAGATCCAGGAGCGACCCTTCGAGCGAGAGGAGTTCCACAAGCCGCCGCCGCCGCCGCCGCGGAGCGCAGGCCGCCAGGAACGGTGCGACGCCGCGCCGCACCGCCCGCGGAACCAACCGCTGCGGGGCCAAGAGTCGTCGCAGCCGCCGGGTCTCGTCGAACGTGACGTAGCCTCCGAACAACTCGTCGGCCCCGAGCCCCGACAAGGCCACCGTCGTGCCGTCGTCCTTGACCGCCTGACTCACGAACAGCGTGTTGATGCCGTCGATGCTGGGACGATCCGTCGTCTCCAGCCAGCGATCCCATCCGCGCCGGGCCGCAGCCTCGTCGAGCACAACCTGCGAGTGCACCGTGCCGATCACACCCGCGGTCTCGGCCGCGTCCCGCGTCTCGTCCATCTGTGCGACCATGGCGTTCCCGACCGCGAAGGTCCGCAATGCCGGCACGTGCCTCTTGGCGATCGCGGCGATCGTGCCGCTGTCGAGCCCCGCCGAAAGAAACACCGCCAGTGGCACGTCCGAGACGCATTGCCGTGCGATCGACTCGTCGAGCGCCCGCTCCACCGCGGCCGTCGCCGCCTCCTCGGACGCGGGTTCGGCGGCGGGCGGAAACCGCCAATACCGCCGTGCCGCCGCAGGCTGGCCCCCTCCGCACACCTCCGCACCAACCCATTGGCACGTGCCGGCGGGCATCGACCGTATCGCCCGATGAACCGTCAACGGATCCTGGGGTGCCCCGTACGCCAGGACGGTGGCGATACCGGCCGGGTCGAGGTCGTCGGGCACCATCCCGGAAGCCAGCACCGCCCGCACCTCGCTCGCGAACACCAGGCCATGAGCAAGACGGGCGACGTACAGGGGCTTGATGCCGAGGTGGTCACGGGCGAGCAGAATGCGGCGCCGCCGCGCCTGGTAGAACGCGAAGGCGAACATGCCGTCGAGTTCATCCAGGGCATCCTCGCCCCAGGTCGACAGCGCCTTGAGCAACACTTCCGTGTCTCCGGAACTCCGGAATGAGACACCCCGCGACTCGAGCCGGCGCCGGATCTCGCGAAAGTTGTAGATCTCGCCGTTGAAGACGATGCAGTCGCCGGTGTTCGGATCGAACATCGGCTGGTGACCGGCCGGAGACAGATCGAGGATCGCGAGGCGTCGAAACCCGAGGCCGCAGACGCCTCCGTCCCCGCCTTGGGCAAGCGGCAGTTCTTCATACCCCTCGTCATCCGGCCCACGATGCACCATGGCCCGCATCATGGCCCGGACCGCGGGTTGCACCCGGCCCGGGTTCGCGTCGATGACACCGCAGATCCCGCACATGTGCGTCCCGTGCCGCCCCAGCGGCAACCCTTTCCGAGAGGAGAATATCCCTGGAGTCTACATGCTGCCGCCGCGGCTTGCGGCACGGCACCAGGCCGGTTCAGCGGACCAGCCGACGCTTCACCCCGCTGACAAAGTCCCGCGTCACACGCACAATCTGCTCGGAGACATCGCGGAGGAACCCCCGCCAATCCCCCCGCGAGCGGCAATACGCCCGGTGATACCGGCGCCAATCGCGGGCGTGAGGCACCCCCGTCGGCACCGGCAGCGGACCCGGCCGGTTACAGCCCGCCCAATGGATGAGTGCGCCCCGGAACGCGCTGGTTTCCGGTGACGCGGGCGGCAACCGCTCCTCGAGGCCGCCCCAGAGGTACAAATTCTCGATCCACTCGACGTTCACCGCGGGGCACCAGCGGTTGATGAAGTAGTTCAGGAATCCCTGGTCTGACATGAACATGCCGTCCCGCGACCGCATCATGGGCCTGCCCGGCGTCAGCTCAGCATGCCGCGCGCTGGCTTCCTCGTAGACGTCGAGCAAGAGTTGCTGGTCTACCGCATCGCGGCTTGCACTGAACTCGCCGCTGTTGAACGGGAACCAGCGTTCCCAGTCGTACGTGGCGTCGAACTTCCGCAGCAGTTCCGGATCACCGGCACGGTGGATGAACACCCGCCGCCTGTCGCCGTTTTGCCAGTCGTCGTGGACGCGGGTGCTGAGGTTGGCCAGGAAAAACGGCCGGGGAAGCGTGGCCAGACGATCGAGAAGCGGATCGAGGTCCCGCAGGGCGAGTTGATCCGCATCGCAGTGCATGAACCTCTCGGCGGGCCCCCAGAACACCCGCAGTTTCTTGTAGTACCCGTCGAGCCGCAGCACGCGCGGGTCCGTCGGCCGCCACACCGGATACCCGAACATCGTGGGCTCGCGGTGGTCGTCATCCGGGACAATCCAGATGCGCCGACACGACGATCTGGCCTCGATGCTCGCGATCAGGGCCTTGGCGTGGCGGTAATCCGCCCGCGTCGTGGTCACGTAGATCGCAACGTCGTTCGTGTGATGCACGGCGGTCCTGCACTCGTACTTTCACACGCCCCGCATGCAGGGCGGGCCGTCAGTCATTGCGGGCAAAGAGCGCGTCGGCGAACAGCAGCCGCTTCGCTCCCCCCCAGTCCAAGGTTTGATGGTATAAACCCATGAGTTGCATGCCGTGACTCGACAGCCTGTCGGTCTCCGCAGCCAGGGGAACGAAACGATTGGTCGAATCGAAGCCGGTCTCGATCAGCAGAAACCGGATCCGCCGCTGCGCGAGAAGCCGCGACGCTCCTGCGAGCACTTCCAGGTCGTGCCCTTCCGCGTCGATCTTGAGGACATCGATGGACTCGATGCCCTGTGTCGCAGTCCAATCATCCAGAGTCGTGACGTCCACCTGCTCCGTCCCGGCATACTCCGGCGGCTCGATGAGCGAACTGATCAGCGAGTTGTGCACCACGTACATGGTACGGCGCTCGGTGTGGCTGCCCATCGCCATCCGAAAACAGCGACACCCGAGGCCGCCGACGTTTGCCGTGAGGATGTCGAACGTTTTTTGCACCGGCTCGAAGCAGTAGACAGTCGCGTCGGGAAACACTTCACGAAACCGGCGGGCCGTCTGGCCGACGTTGGCGCCGACATCGAAGATCGTCCGCACGTCGGGGGCGTGCCGCGCCAGGTCGTGGTGCACATCGGTGCCGTGCGGGAGCCGGCGGAAACAATGAACGCCCGTCAGTCGCTCGAACCACAGTTTCGCAGCGTGCCGAAATGTCGCCTTGCCGTCGCTCATCCGTTCAGTTCTCCCGCTGCCTGCCAATGCTACTCTCGCGTGCGACGCCGGGACAGGGACCGCGCCCGACTCGTGGCGATCTCGTCAATCAAAGCGGCGTGGGCGTCCGCCACCCTGGCCCACGTGAATCGCTCCTGCACCCTCCGCCACGATGCGTTGCCCAGCGTCGCCCGCTGGTCTGCCGGCATCACCAGTATCTGTTCGAGTCTTCGCGCCACATCAGCCGGATCGCGCTTGTGCACGATAAACCCGTTCGTGTCGTCCACGAGTTCGCGGGTGGCCCCGACATCGGTGACGATCACGGGAAGCCCCCGGGCCATGGCCTCGAGCACGACCGTCGGCATGCCCTCGAACAGCGTCGGCAGCACCAGCACGTCGGCCTCGCCGTAGAGCCGCTCCAGCGCCACATCGTCGACGGCGCCGAGAAATTCGACGTTCGGACGCGAATTGGCCGCCCGCAGCGGACCATACAGCGGGCCATTCCCGACGAGCCGGACGCGAAAGCGGTCGCCAAGACCGCGTTGATTGAGGAGATCGGCGGCCGCGAGAAGGTCGGGCAGGCCCTTGTTGGACGCGAACCTGCCAACGAACAGCGCCTCGAGCCGCCCCGAGGAACCGGCCCGCGCGGCGGGAGGCGCAGCAGGAGCGACGACGCCGTTGGGCAGGACGACGATGCGTCGGTCGGCATCGGGCACGATCCGGCGGAGGATGTCGGTCAGGCGACCGCCGAGCGAAACCACGTGCCGTGAATGCCGAAAGATGTGCTCGAAGATGCGTCGAAACGGAAGCGTGATCAACCATGGCTTCCACTCCGTCACCTGATGCTGCTCGAGGCCGTGCGGATTGACCACGAGGCGGTCGCCGAACTCGGCAACGTCCCGCCACACCGCCATGCCCTGCGAATAGACGACTGCATCCGGCAACGAACGCAGCACCTCGGCGATCCGGCCTGACAGATCACGGCACTCCAGGATGTATTGCCGCCGACCGGGCCGGGGCTCCACGGGCCGCTCCTCGACGTTGGGAAACCCGCCGAAAAATCGCGTCGCAGGGTGCGTGTGGACGACGGTGATGGCGAGCTCACGATGTCGCTCTGCCAGGCTCTCGACAAGGAGCCGGGTATGACGCTGGATGCCACCCACCGATTCCGGAAAAACGCCGTCGGCGCAGATCGCGACGTGCATCAGACACCCGTGGCGACGAGCGTGCGAATTCCCTCGTCGAGCGTGATCCGCGGCTCCCAGCCGGTGAATCGCTTGAGTTTGGAGACGTCCGCCAGGAGGTGCATCCGCTCCACTTTTCGAACCCGGGCGGCCTCGACCTCGATGTCGATCGGCTCACCGACGATCCGAGAAAATGCCGCGACTATTTCCCGGACGGAATACTCCTCGCCTCGCCCGAGATTGAACACGTCGTAGCCCTGCTCGAATCGCTCGAGCAGGGCCGTGATCGCCGTGGCCATGTCGTGGGTGTGGATGAAATCCCGCTTCGGCTCCAGATTCCCGAGCTTCAACCGCCTGCTGCCGGCGAGCACCTGCTTCTGGATCTCGGGGATCAGGTGCGGGTTGGTTTCGTTGGGCCCGAACGCGTTGAAGAATCGGCAGATGATCGTGGGGATGCCGGTCGCCAAATGGAACTCGTGACAAAGCCGCTCGCCGATCACCTTCGAGAGACCGTAGATGTCGAGCGGACCCACGGGATGGGTTTCCGCAATCGCGGAGTCAACGATCGGATAGACGGCCGCCGTCGAGGAAAAGAGCAGTCTCTTCACGCTGCCAACGTCCCGCGCCGCGTCGAGCACATGAGCAGTGCCCTGCAGGTTGACGTTGGCCGACTCGTAGGGGTACTGGTTGCAGTGGGGGATGAAATGGATCGCGGCCAGATGGAGGACGACGTCCGGCTGGGCCCGTTCAAATGCCTCGCGAACCCCTGATCGGTCGAGAATGTCGACCGCCACATAATGGTCGTCATCGACTCCGGCAATCGCGTGGCGGGAGCCGTAGCTGTTGTTGTCGACGACGAAGACCTCGGTGCCGCGCCGCTGCAGTTCCTGCACGAGAGCGGATCCGATGAATCCGCACCCGCCGGTGATCAATATGCGGTCCAACTCCCCCTCCACATGAAGACGTCCGGAACCGAAAGCACGGCCCGACTCATCGACTGCCGCCTCGCGGTTGTCAGCGCAGTCAACAGTCCAGAGAAAAGGTTACCAGACGTCCGGGACGGTGTCGCCCCCCGCTGCTCCCCGCCCGGCGTGAGACCTGCCCCGTGGAAACGATCCGTTCGACGGTGCGCCGGGGCGTCGAAGCCGGCGGAACTGGGGCGCGAACGAATCGGCACGTGGCGCGGCGACGTCACGTGGGCACTGGCCTGATCCGTGCCGCCGTGCCTAACGGCGCAGTAGCGGCACGTGCCAGTACACCTTTCGCAGGATGCGGGCCACGAGCCCCGAGCCGTGCTCCTGAAACGCATGGATCCGCCAGGGATGCATCGCACCCAAGCCAGCCATGTCCCCGACGGCCTGACGAACCGCCCTGTTCTTGAGGTGCCGGTCGTACTGATGCACCACGGACGCGGTGTGACACCCGGCCCGGGCACGGGGCAATGTCCAATCCGGATTGACCGCTGCCGGGGAGAGCACGCCGATTGATCGCAGCCACCCATCTTCGGCCCGACTGACGACGAAATCGGGAAGTCGCCGGGCGTAGGCGAGATGATTGTGCAGCGGCTGGTCGCCGATCTTTCGCGTCGCCTCCACGCCAACGCGATCGACTTCGAGGCTCATTGCCCGCACGTACGAGGCGACGGCGGCACGAGGGCCGAACACGGCGCCGGCACACAGGATCGGCCGCAGGCCGATCCGTGCCAGTTCTTCTTCGCCGTACCCTTCGAGAATCCACTTCCGATTCCACGGCTCCTCGCTGATCGACCGTTTCTCGTCCTCTTGCGAGAGCACCAGTGTTTCGGCTGCCACGTGCCGGTTCAGATCTCCCGTCACCAGCACGTCACGCGTGTCGCTGAGAAGAACGTGCGTATGGGGCAGACGTTCGATCGCCTCCAGGTACATCCGCTGTCGCTTGCCAAACATCTCCAGCGACCAGCGATGAAACGCGGCCCGCCCCTCCGCGGTATCGGAGTTGTAGCGGGGAACGTCGTCCACGACCTCGAATGCCCGAACGGCGTACCGTGCCAGCATTCGCCGATCGCGTTGACCGAGCCTCGACGTCAACAGCGCAACGTCAGACCCACAGGAATTCCGCTTCACGCTCCTGACGAGCAGTTCGACATTCGGCCAGACGCGATTGGCAGGATACGCGGCCAGCCCCAATACCACGACCGCCATGAACCGTTCCAACCGTTGTGAATGATGCCGCGGAAATATCAACCCCCGGCGGAGTATACTCGGGTCGAGTCTTGGCTGCCAACGATGACGATCAAGCAATCCGCCGTCACGCCTTCACCTCCGTTGCAGATTACGTTGCTGGTGTGCACCCGCAACGGGTCGCGTACCCTCGATGAGTGCCTGCGCACCTGCCTCGCAGAGGTGCAGAGAAACGGGGCGCCGCCGGCCGAAGTCATCGTCGTCGACAACGGATCGACCGACACGACACCCGCCATCCTGGAGAAGTCCGCCCGGCACAATCCCCGGTGGCTCCGTGTGTTGCATGCTTCGGAACCGGGAAAAAACCACGCCTTCGAGGCCGGTGTTCGCGCGGCTCGTGGTGAGATTGTCGCCATCATCGACGATGACAACTACATCGGCCCCGAATATCTGACGCACGTCGCCGCATTCTTTCGCGACTATCCGGCGGCGGGAGTCGTAGGCTCGCTGAATCGCCTCGATGAATCGGTCGTGGCGCCCGATTGGTTTCCGTGGGCCAAGGATCTCCTGGCATGCGAACGACCGCTGATCGCCGACAGGGTGACCGTCGACGATCGAGGGCGCGAGATCGGTGATCTCGGGTACATCGCCGGTGCGGGCATGGCATTCCTCAAGCGACCATTGCTCGACGCCTGGGATTCCGGATACCGATTTTTCAGCAACACGAACCGGCAGGCGGGAATCACGGGCGAAGACATCGAACTCTGCTTTCTGCTCCGCAGCATGGGCTTTCGGTTCGGCTTCGATCCGCAGATGCACCTGCGGCACGACATTGCAGCGGCGCGGCTCACTCCCGCCGCATTCTGGGAACTGTGCGAAATGGTGGGTGCAGGCAGCCTTGGGCTCGACCCGTTTTTGTTCACGACGAAACACCATGGAACGCGTGCCTCGGTCAAGTGGCGCTGGTCATGGCAATTGCTGGCGAAAGTCAAACGCTGGGCCCTGTCGGTCGCCACGAAGGGCGGCACGGCCGACACCGCGGACGAACGACGGTTTCGGAGACGGCGGGAGCGGCACCAATGCTGGGGCGCCGTGCGACACCTCGCGGCCAATCGTGAGAGGTACACCCGGCATGTGCGTCAAGTTGCTTCAGGCGCCTGGACGCGGCTGCGGGTGCGCTGACTCGGGAGGGGTTGTCTGCCAGTGTCCAAGCCGAGATTGCTCGTTCTCACCGAGTGGTTCCTGCCCGGCTACCGTGCCGGAGGCCCGATTCGCTCGACCGGGAATCTCGTTGCCGCGCTGCACACGGAATTCGACATTTCCGTGGTCACGTCCGACCGGGACCTGGGGATGTCACGACCGTACGCCGACATTCCCGCCAACGAGTGGACAAGTCACGGCGGCACCGCCCGAATCATGTATCTGTCGCCGGATCGACAGACGCTGGGAACGGTCGGACGACTCGCCTCCGAAGCCGACGCGGAATGCGTCTACCTCAACAGCATGTTTTCGACGCGGTTCTCCCTGCCGGCCCTCCTGGCCCGCTGGCGCGGCCGGATCGGGAAGCGGATGGTCGTCGCGCCGCGAGGAGAGCTGCTGCCCGGGGCACTTCGTTACAAAACCATGAAGAAGACCGGGTTTCTTTCGCTGCTTCGAGCGAGCGGGGTGTTGCACGGGCTGCATTTTCACGCCACCGACGCCCAGGAACGAGAGTCGATCGTTTCGCGCCTGGGAGTCCCGCCCGTACGCGTGACGACCCTGGCCAATGTTCCGGAGCCCGTCGCCGCGGACCCGCGTCCCGTCGAGAAGTCGGCCGACGCGGTCAGGCTGCTTTTTCTCTCCCGAGTATCCCCCAAGAAAAATCTGGCGTTTCTGCTCGAGCGACTGCGGGAAGTCCCGGCGACGGTCGGGGTCACGCTCACCATCGGCGGCCCGCAGGAGGATGTCGCTTACTGGGATCGCTGTAGCCGGCTGATGCATGGCCTGCCCAAGCACGTCCGAGTGGAGGCCATCGGTGCGGTCAGTCACGAGCAGGTTCGGCCTTTGATCGAGCGACACCACGCCTTCGTGCTTCCCACATTCGGGGAGAACTACGGGCACAGCATCGTCGAGGCGCTGGGAACCGGCCGCCCGGTGATCATCAGCGATCGAACGCCATGGCGAAACCTCGTCGTGCAGGGCGCGGGATGGGACCTGCCGCTCGAGGAGCCGGCGGAGTTCACCAGGGCCATCGTGGCCGTCGCCCGCCTCGACCAGACCGGGTTCGATCGGATGGCCCGCGCCGCCCTCGCTTACGCCGGCCGCCTCGCGGACACCGATGCCCTGAAGTCCGGATATCGCGCACTTTTCGCGCCTCGATGAGTCGCCGCAACGAGGACGACGAAGTCAGCCGACGTCCTTGTGGGCGACGTAGAGAAAGCCGAGCGACGGAAAGACGTAGGGCAAACCGCCGAGCATGCGCTGCCCCCTCATGCGACACCCTTTGATTGCCTTGACGAAAGGGTTGGTCGGGTTCCCGAATCCCGCCCCGGTGATCTCGTAGCCACGTTTCTTGAACCAACTGCGGGGGATGTGCGACAAGTGTGCCTCGTCGGGATTATGTCCGTCATCCGTATCTGCCCCGCCACGCAGATAGAGGAAATTCGGGGTCGAGATGATGATCCGCTTGGTGGCCACCGACTCGAGCATCTCGACGGTGCGGTAGGCTTCTTCCTCGGGAAGATGCTCGATGATCTCGCATGCGAGCACCGTATCCCACGTTCCTTCGAGCGAAGCCGGCAGCCTGTGCTCCCAGACACGTCGATAGCAGCCCCGCTGCGCGCACGTCCGCACATTCGGCGGGAATGAATCAAACCCGTCCACGGCAGGGCAGGGAATTCCGGCTTCCCAATGATTCGTATGAATCAGGTTTCCCCAGCGGCCTACACCGCACGCCACATCGAGGACCGATTCGCCCTTGATGAGCGGGAGGATGACCGGGTCGAGAAAAGTCGGAGAAGAACTCATCGCCAGACCAGTGACCGAGGATCTCTTCTTGACGTTCGTTGGCAGACCGTCGAACGACGATCAGCATAGCCTGTGCGGAGACGAGTCGCCACCGATATTTCGCCCGCGACCGCCCGCCGTCCCAGATCGACCAGCTGAACCCCTCCCAGTTGTCGTACCAGTGCTCATGAGAGGTTTGGGGAACAGTCCTCGAGGTGTTGTCGCGATCGCTCAGGGCTTCGTCCCGGTCAGCAAGAAACTGCTGCCCCCCATCAGTTCCGGCAGCCTGGGCAGGCTCGACAGCAGATTGAGGCCGCTGATCAGCGACAAGACCCCCAAGCGGACCGGCCGCGCCTGAATGCGATACGCGGCGGCCGCGAGGGATGCTGGATTGGCGGCCGCCTGGGCGCGCGTCATCAGGCCCGCCCGATACAAGGCGGCGCGCATGCCGGCTGGCTCAATCGCTGCCGGCTCCGGGATGAAACCGGCCCCTCGCAGGGCCAACTCCAATGATTCCGGCGACCATTTATTGATGTGATTCGGCGTCATGTCCTGGCAGCCGGTCAGCCGCTCCTGCGCGAACATCGCAGCCGCCAGAGGCACCGAGATTGCGATCGTGCCCCCCGGTTGCAGAAGCTCAAAACAGTCGCTGAGCAGTGTCTTGAACGCGGCCACATGCTCGAGAACCTGAAACATCGTTACTGCCTGAAACGTGCCCGACGCCTTGGCGACGGCGTCCGCGGTGTTGTCGAAGCACTCGATGCCATGTGTGCGCAGTTGCTGCCGGGTCGTGTCACTTCCTTCTGTTGCGAACGTCCGCCACGTGTGCGGCAATTTCCTCAAGAAGGAACCGTCGCCGGTGCCGATGTCGAGCACGTTCCCCCCGGCCGGATACCGGGCGATCAGCCGCCCGATGGTGAGCCCGTATTCCCAACGGTCGGAAGGATACCCCGCCTGCTCGTGGAGAATCCCGTAGTACTCGTCGTCTCCCCCGACATGCGGCCATCCGAACCCGAATCCGCAGTGGTCGCAGACGTAGACAGCGCTCGAGTCCCCGCTCCAGAGCCGCCGCACGACCTGCCGGAGCCGTTCATTGCGATCGGCGTTTCGAGACGGCGGGCAAAAGTGGGCTGCCGCCTGGTCCGCCGAGTAACGATGCAGCGGCGCGGAACGAACCTCCATCCGGCACACGGGACACATCACGTGGTCGGTTTCCATGCTCATCGTTCGGCTCTCTCAGACATGTGAATCGCGTCACCCCGGCCGCCGAAGGGCATGCTCCACCCGCGCGACCGCCGCCGGCGAGGAAAACCGCTCCCGCCACAAGTTCTGCGCCCGGCATGACGCCTGATCCCGGCTGATCGACTCGGCCAGGAGTTGCTCGGCGAGCTGCTGCAGCACCGCCGCATCCCCGCCGGTGCATACCCGGCCGACGCCCTCCTGCACGATCAGCGTCTCGAGGTCGTTGCCCGGATTGATGCGGGCCAGCACCGGCAGCCCCGCCTGCATGTAGGTGAGGAACTTTCCCGGAATGTTGTGCGACGTGTGCCGCGGGTCGAGGGCCAGCATCGCGAACTGGCACTGGGCGAGCAGGCCCGGGATCTCCTCCGGCTCGATCTCGTCGTGGAACATCACGTTGTCGAGCCCGAGCTGCTCCGCTTCCCGGGCAAACCGGGGGGCCTCGCTGCCGCGGCCCACGAACAGGAAACCCACGTCTGTGCGGTCGCGCATGCGGGCGACCATCTCGAGAAACACGTCCATCCCCTGGGCGACGCCCATGTTGCCGGTGTAGACGAAGATCGTGCGGCCCGCGAGTTTCGTCTTCGAGATGTCGATCCGGCAGCCGGCCACGGCCGCCGGGCTGAGCCAGTTTTCCAGAACCTCGAGCCGGCGGCCGGGCCGGGCGGCGGCCCAGTCCGCCAGGTAGGCGAGATTGGCCCGGCACTGCACGCCGATCGTGTCGGCGACGGCGTATTGCCGCGCCTCGACCCATTTGAAAAACCGGTACGGGAGTCCGCGGCCCATCAGGCCCATGTCCACGGCCCACTCCGGGAAGATGTCCCGCAGGATGAGGTAACTGCGGCAGCCGCTCGCCTGCCGGATCCGCCGCACGATTGGCCCCAGGAAGATGGTGGGCGAGTACCAGATCACGCCCTCCCAGCCGGTGAGCGGCAGCCCGGCTGCCCGCATGCCCCGCAGCAGGGCGTGCGGCAGCCGCATCTCGTTGATCGTGCGGCGCACGTAATTCACGTCCTTCGTCGGCGGCGTGCGGACCCGCAGCACGGTGATTCCGCCGGCCGTCTCGATCTTCCACGGCTCGGCCAACGACGCCGCCGGCACGATCACCGTGGCCGCATGCCCCTGCGCGGCAAACTCGCGCACGAGATCGCGCATCTGCACCGCCCCGGAAATCCGGATCGGCGGATACGTGTCGGCGATGATGGCGAGTCGCATCGGGAAACGGTCGGTCAGGACGTTTTGTGCCACACCACGCGGTTGACGTAGTCGGTGTAACTGAGGATCAGGCGGACGACCTTGTCGGAGACGTTGGGCACGGCGTAGTCGGCCACCGGCAGGAGCAGCCGGTCGGCCCCCCGCGGCTGCGTTTCCAGGATCGCCAGGCCTTGCAGCACCCGTTCGACGCTCAGCCCGACCAGCATCACCGACGCCTGCTCCATGCCCTCAGGCCGCTCGTGGGCCTCGCGGATGTTGAGCGCCGGAAAGTTGAGGATCGACGACTCCTCCGTGATCGTGCCGCTGTCGGAGAGCGTGGCCTTGGCCTGCGTCTCGAGGTGCACGAAATCGGTGAATCCGAGCGGCTTCATCAGCCGGACCTGCGGATGAAACACGGCCCCGGTGGCCTCCACCCGCTTGCGGGTCCGGGGATGCGTGGACACGACCACCGGCAGGGCGTGTGTTTCCGCCACCGCGTTGAGTACGGCCACGAGGCGGGCGAAGCTCCGGTCCGAATCGACGTTTTCCTCGCGGTGGGCGCTGACGACGAAAAACCCCCCCGGCTCCAGTTCCAGCCGGCGGACGGCGTCACTGGCCTCGATCCGCGGCAGGTAGTGCATCAGCACCTCGTGCATCGGGCTGCCCGTCTTAATGACCAGATCGGGCGGCAGGCCCTCCCGGAGCAGGTATTCGCGGGCGATCGAACTGTAGGTGAGATTGACGTCGGCCATGTGATCCACGAGCCGCCGGTTGATCTCCTCCGGAACCCGCTGGTCGAAGCAGCGGTTGCCGGCCTCCATGTGGAAGCAGGGAATCTTGCGGCGCTTCGCCGGCAGCATGGCCAGGCAACTGTTCGTGTCTCCGAGGACGAGCACCGCGTCGGGACGGATGTCAGCCAGCAGCCGGTCGGCCGCGATGATGATGGTGCCGATCGTCTCCGCGGCCGTCGCCCCGGCGGCGGCGAGGAAGTGATCCGGCTTCCGGATCCGCATGTCGTCAAAGAAGATCTGATTGAGCTCGTAGTCGTAGTTCTGACCCGTGTGGACGAGCACGTGATCGCATGCCGCGTCGAGCTTCGCCATCACGCGGGCGAGGCGGATGATCTCGGGCCGCGTGCCCAGGATCGTGGCTACCTTGAGTTTCTTCATGCGTCGAGTGGGGTGGCGATGGTGTCGGGGTGTGCGGGATCGAAGGCCTCGTTGGCCCACAGCATGACGACCATCTCGTCGCTGCCGATGTTGGTGATGTCGTGGGCCCAGCCGGGAACCGTCTCCACCACCCGCGGCTCGGTGCCGCAGGTTTCGAGGACGTGCTCGGCCCCGGTGCGGATGTCGCGAAACCGGAATCGCGCCCGGCCGCGAAGGACGAGGAATTTCTCGTTCTTCGTGTGGTGATAGTGGCCGCCGCGGGTGACGCCCGGATGGGCCGTGAAATAGGAGAACTGCCCGGAATCCGCCGTCCGCACCACCTCGGCGAACTCCCCACGCCGATCGACGTGGCGGGTCAGCCCGGAGGCGAAGGCCTGCGGCGGCAGGAAGCTCAGGTAGGTAGCGTAGAGGGCCCGTGCCAGCCCCGTGCCGACCCGGTCGACCGTGCGGTCGGCCCGCGCCGCACCGAAGCCCCGGATCATGTCGGCCACGACTCCGACCGTCGTCTCGTACACCGGATCGACCGTGCGGTCCGGCGCGGCGCGGCCGACCGGTACCCCCGCCGGCTGGTCGAGGATCGTGAGAAACTCCCGGCAGACGTCGTCGACGTAGACGAGCCGCAGCGGCGCCGCCGGGTCGTTGATCACGATCGGCAGGCCCCGGGCGACGTTGTGGCAGAACGTGGCGACGGCGGAGTTGTAGTTGGGACGCGACCATTTGCCGAACACGTTCGGCAGCCGGTAGATCCGGCAGTCCGCCCCGCTCGAGGCCCCGTACCCGCGGACGATCTCCTCCGCCGCCCGCTTCGACGCGCCGTAGGCGTTGTCGACCGCGGCCTGCGTGGAGGACGTGAGCACGATCGGCACCGCCCGGCCCGCCGCCGTGGCGGCCGCCACGACGGCCGCCGTCAGGTCGACGTTGCCGGCGGTGAATTCGCCGGGGTCCCGGGGGCGATTGATTCCGGCGACGTGAAACACGACGTCGGCCGCCGCCACCAGCCCGGGCAGCTCCGCCTCGGCCACGCCGCGGTGGTACTCGAGAACCTCGACCAGGGGCCGCTCGCGCAGATGGACGACGAGATTCGCGCCCAGAAAGCCCCGGCTGCCGGTGACGAGCGCCCGCATGGCCTTCAGTCCACCAGTTCGGGTGCGCGGCCGGCGACGATGTCGCGCATGAAATCAAGCTCCAGGAGGAGCGTCTTCATGCCCGGCACGTCCAGCCGCCGGGTGTTGTTGGAGTTGTAGTCCTCGCTTTCGGTGATCTTCTGCTCGCCCTGCTCGAAAAACCGGCCGTAGTTGAGATCCCGCATGTCGGGCGGCACGCGGTAGTAGCCCCCCAGATCCTGCGCGTGGGCCATCTCCTCTCGGCTGCAGAGCACCTCGAACTTCTTCTCCCCGTGCCGCGTGCCGATCACGCGGATCGGATGCTCGGGCTTGCCCATGAGCTCCACGATCGCCCGGGCGAGCGTGGCGATCGTGGCGGCCGGCGCCTTCTGCACGAAGATGTCGCCGTTGCCGCCGTGCTCGAACGCATAGAGGACGAGGTCGACGGCGTCGTCCAGCGTCATCATGAACCGGGTCATGTCGGGGTCGGTGATCGTGATCGGCTTGCCCGCCGACACTTGCTGCACGAAGAGCGGGATCACCGAGCCGCGCGAGGCCATCACGTTGCCGTAGCGGGTGCCGCAGGCCGTGGTGGGCGTTCCCTCGAGGCTGCGCGACTTGGCCACCATCACCTTTTCCATCATCGCCTTTGAAATGCCCATGGCGTTGATCGGATAGACCGCTTTGTCGGTGCTCAGGCAGACCACCCGCCTGACGCCCGCCGCCGCCGCCGCCTCGATGACGTTGTCGGTGCCGATGACGTTGGTCCGCACCGCCTCCATGGGGAAGAACTCGCACGACGGCACCTGTTTGAGGGCGGCCGCGTTGAAGACGAAATCGACGCCGTTCATTGCGTTGCGGACGCTCGCGGCGTCGCGGACGTCGCCGATGTAGAACTTGAGCTTGGGGTTCGCGTATCGCTTCCGCATGTCGTCCTGCTTCTTCTCGTCGCGACTGAGCACGCGAATCTCGCCGATGTCGGACGACAGGAAGCGGCGCATCACGGCATTGCCGAACGAGCCCGTGCCGCCGGTGATGAGCAGGGTTTTGGACGTGAACATCGGGATTTCCGGAATCCAGGCTGGCGGCTGCGGGCCCCGAGAGCTGTTGGTCCGCCCCCCGACGGCACCCGAAGGTCGTCCATCATCGGCGACCCGCCGAGCCGCTTCAAGCGGCGAGCGCCCGCTCCGGCCCGGGCAGCAGCCGTCGATTGCGGGGCCTACCCCGAACGAGTTATTCTCCTGTCCTCCCTCCCAAAGGTCGGGCCGGCAGCCGACCGGGCCCGAAAGTCGATCAGGCACGCCGCGGCATGACATCGCCCCGCCGACAGCGCCGTCCACCTCCCGCCCGCTTCTCGTGGGCTGTCGTCATCCTCGCCGTGACGGCGGCAACCCCGGCCCGCGCTGATTTCACGGTCCTGCATGCCTTCTCGGACACCGACGGGGCCTCGATCCCCTACGGGTCGGTCGTCCACCACGATGGCTGGCTGTATGGCACGACGGCATACACGACCTCGGGCACCGGCGACGTCGTGGCAAGCGGCGGCGCCGGCGGGGGCGCGATCTATGCCGTCCGGCCCGACGGCTCGGGGTTCCGCCTCGTCAAGTCGTTCACGTCGGCCACCGACGGCCAAAATCCGTTTCACGGGCTGACGATCACCGGCAGTTCGATCATCGGCGTGACGCGGAACGGCGGAGCCTATGGTCGCGGCGCGCTGTTTCGCGTCGGCCTCGACGGCGGCAACTACTCGGTGTTGCATCATTTCACCGGCGGGAACGGCGGCGCCCATCCGTATGTCGGGCCGACGCTCATGGGAAATACGGCCTATGGCATGACGTTCCTCGGCGGCACGTTCAACTCCGGCGTGCTCTACGGCTACAACCTGACCACGGGCAGTTTTTCCGTGGCGCGTCACTTCGATCTCAGCAATGGCTACCCGCTCGGCACGCTCACGCCCGTGAACGAGTGGCTCTACGGGCTCGTCAGCGACTACCGCCGGCCCGATAATTACGGAAACATCTTTCGCTTTCGTCCCAGCACCTCGACGTATGAGGTGGTGCACGCATTCGCCGGCGGCACCCAGGGGGGATATCCGTTCGACACGCTTACCTGGGACGGCGGTCACTATCTCTACGGCACGACGCTCGGCTCCCCTCCCCACACCGGTGAGCCCGACCTGCCGGTGCACCTCGCCGACGAGGGTGTCATCTTCCGCTACGACATCGTGGCGAACGAGTACCGGGTGATCCACGATTTCAAGGGCCAGGTGGGAGACGGCGCCAAGCCCAACAGCGCCATGCTCGTGGCCGCCGACGGGTCGCTCTACGGCATCGCCCACGGCACCGAGATCTGGGGAGGCCCGGGCTACGAATACGGCACGCTCTACCGGCTCGATGCCGATGGCGGCAACTTCGAGGTCCTGCACACGTTCGACTCGATGGCGGACGGCAACACGCCCACACGATCGTTGCTCATGCTCGACGACACGCTCTACGGCACGACCGTCTTCGGGGGCACGGGCGCCGCCACGCTGGGAAACGGGACCGTCTGGGCCTACGCCGTGCCCGAGCCGGACCCGACCCTGCCCCTGCTCGTCACGCTGGCGATCGTCGCCGTCGGTCGACGCGTCGCTCTGCGGCCCGCTTCGCGCAGGCGCGGCCCGCCGTATGCCGGGAACCGGTCGTGACCGACGACGGCCAGCAACGCGGGCCCGCCGGCCGCGTGTTCGTCATCTGGTTCGGCGGTCCGCTGTCGGCCACGCGGGCCGCGAGCCTCGACGCGATCCGCAGGAACGTGGGCGTGCCCGTCGAACTCGTCGCGGAGCGGAACCTCGGCGACTGGATCGTCGACAACGCCCCGCTGCACTCCTCGTTTGGCAGCCTGTCCGCGATCCACAAATCGGACTACCTGCGGTGTTACCTCATGCACCACCACGGCGGCGGATACGTGGATCTCAAGCCGCTCGAGGCCGACTGGCGGCCCGCCTTCGACCGGCTCGCCGCCGATCCGGCCCTGCTCGCCGTGGGTTATGCCGAGGTCGGACCGGGCAGCGTGGCGACGTTCGGCGTCGAACGGCTGCCTCCGCCGCGGCCGCTGTACGCCGCCTGGTGGCGGTATCGCCGACTGCAGCTCAACTTCCGCCGGCTGATCGGCACGTGCGGGTTCGTGATGCGGCCGGGCACGCCGTTCACGGCCGCGTGGTGGGCCGGCGTGAACCGCCGGCTCGAGGGCTTCGCGCCGGCGCTCGCCACCCATCCGGCCGCCCACCCCCGGGATCACGCCGGCTTCATGATCGACGGCCGGCCGAGCGGTTATCCGATTCACTGGACGGCCCTGCTGGCCGACATCCTCCAGCCGCTGGTGCTCGCGCATCGGCGCCGCATCGCCACGACGCTCCCTCCGCCCACGTTTGTCGGCTATCGGTGACGACGCACCCGGCGGCGCACCGGCCTGCGCAGCCAATGCCAGGACGCACCGGCTGCCGCACGCGGCTACCCGGCCGCCGACAGACCGCGGAGGCGGTCGCGGAATCGCTCGAAGGACAATTCCTCCCCCGCCCACGTCCGGCCCGTCGCGCCCATGGTGGCCAGCCGGGCCGCGGGCGCCGCCGCCCACTCGCGAATCGCCCCTACCGCGGCCACGGCGGCGTCTCCGTCGAGCAGCCAGCCGCAGGGAAACGCGTCGCCCGGCGGCATGATGTCATGCGCCAGATCGTGTCCCGCGGAGACGATCGCAGGCAGTCCGGAGGCAAGCGATTCGGCGAAGCTGTAGCCGAAATTCTCCCGGTGCGACAACGAGATGAACCCGTCGCTGGCCAGAAACGCCTCGGCCAGCCGGTCGCCGGCCAGTTGTCCGACGAGGTGGACCCGGCCGCGACACTCCGCCGGCACCCGGGCCGCGAGCTGCGATACGGTGACCCCTTCTTCCATGCCGGCCACCACGAGATGGGCCTGGGGAACACCGGCCCGCACGAAGGCGTCGATCGTGTCCAGAGGCCGTTTCATCGGGTGCAGTCGCGCCACGAAGAGCAACATCCGGGCCGAGCTGGGAATTCCGTGGGCGGTGCGAAACAGGTCGCGGGCCGCTTCACGCCCTTCGAGCCGCGGCAGCGGGACCGGCCAGTGGATCACAACCGACCGGCCATCGCCCACCACCGAGGCCGCCTTCGTCCGCTCCCGTGCCGTGGCGAAGATCGTGGTGGCGCCGGCAAAAAACCCGCGGCCATAACGGGCCAGCCAGAGACGTTTGGCGATCGCATGCCGCCGCAGCGCCCAGGGATCGAGGCAGCCTTCGGGAACCGCCCACAACGGCCGCCCGTGCTCCCGGGACCAGCGGGCGGCCCACGGTGCGTGACCGCGGAAAAGCGAGTGGACGACGAGCAGGTCGGCGCCCCTCAGCAGGGCCTCCGCCTCGACCCGCATGGCCGGCATCACCACATGGCAGGCCCGATTCCAGAGCCGCGGCCGGGCCGCGATCCGGACCGTGGGCCGCTCGTCGTGCAGCACAGCTCGATCCGCACACCCATCGTCGAACGACAGGATCCGCCCCTCCAGCGCCCGTGCGAAGGTGCAGACAGAGCGGTAGATCCCGCCATACACCGGATCATGCGTCAGACACACGTCCCAGGCATTCATGATGCTGCGATGATACGTCGCCAACTGGGGCGGCGTCATCCGCCGCCGCGCGGGACCGCGTCATCCGGCCGCGCGGGACCACGTCATCCGGCCGCGCGACCGTCCGGCGCCGTCTGCCGCGTCTCCAGCACCCGCGCGCAGATGTCGCGAACCCGCTCCGCCCAGACTTCCTTCGCGTACGGCGCCGCCAGCGGCATGCCGCGGTCGCCGATCAGCCGCGCCTCCCCCTCGTGCCGATGCACCCACTCCAGGGCCGCCGCCAGCCCGGCCTCGTCGCCCGGCCCCACCACGCGGCCGTTGAAATACGACCGCACCAGTTCGACGCTGTTTCCACAGGCCGCCGTGCACACCACCGGCAACCCCGCCGCCACCGCCTCCGCGATCACGAATGGCCAGGGGTCGTAGTCGCTCGCGAGCACGAACGCGCCGTGCGTGGCCAGCACCTCACCCATGCCGCTGGGCTGCACGAACCCGCGATCTTCGACGCCCGCGACGCCGCGCAGCCGCCCCGCCTCCGGCCCCATGCCACAGCAGGTGAGCGACCACGGATCGTGCACCGCCGTGCGATAGCGGCGGTAGGCCGCCATGAGCAGGTCGATCCGTTTCTCGCGGGCATAGCGGCCCACGAAGAGAAACCTGCGCGGATACCGGGGCAGCGCCCGCCGGGCCCGCGCCGCCTGAGCCGCCGTCTCTGTATCGAGGCCGATCAGGCCGCGGTCGATCCTGCTTTCGGGAAACCCGAGATGGCGTGCATACGCAGCCGACCGCTCACCGGGCACGAACGCCCCCACGAACCGGTTCAGGTAACGACGCAGCACGAGCGGCGCCAGGATTTTCCGCAGCGACCAGACGAACGGCATGTCGAACGCAAACAGCTTCGGCACCCCGCGAAACGCCCGGCTCTCCGCGGCCAGCCGGCAGAGCGGGCTCCGCCAGCCGAGCACGATCATCACGTCGGCCGCGACCGCCGCGATCTCCCGCTCGATCGAGGCGGGGTCGAACCCGACCCCCTCGCGGTGCACGCGGCAGTCGATGCCAGCGAGCAACGGCCCGTGATCGAAGGCCGTGTCGGGCTTCGGCGGCAGCGCGAGAAACACCACCACGCGGGTGTCCGGCAGCGCCGAGAGCGCCCGCCAGCAGGCGGTCATGGTGGGAGACACGCCCGTCCAGAAAAACGCGATCGTCAGCGGCCGGGACGCGGTCATGCCGGCTGCTCCCACGACCAGACACTGCCAGCCGCCGTCACCGCTTCCCTGCCGAACGCCTCGTCCACGGCGCGGGTCACACCGAACCGCGCGGCGCCGTAATCGTGGCCACAGATGATCGGCACTCCGCGGCGCCGGGCCCACGCGATCTCGTCACGGACCGCGGCATACGAGTGATCCGCATCGAGAAAGACGAGCGCCGGCACCGGCCCGCGGTCGCCGCCGCGGTAGTCCGCGGAGCCTCCCACCCACAGTTCCACACGCCCCTCCGCCAGTTCCGTGCGCAGCACGCCCCGCGTAAACCGCTCGTGGACCGGCGGCGGGAGCCCGAACGGGTTCCAGGAAAAATTGTCGATCGTGATCACCCGCTGCCCGGGCCGGGCCCGGGCGGCGATCAGCCGGGTGGTGATGCCGAACAGCGTGCCGAACTCGACGATCGGCCCGGCGTGCGCGGCCGCCCGCTGCACGAGCTGCGTGAGCCGCTCCTCGTCGGCGGCCGCGAGGCTCCCGAGCGCGAGGGCGTCCGGATCCTCCAGCAGCGAAAGCTGCGTCGAGACGGCCTGGGCAACCTGCCGCCGCCACTTCAGCGCCCGGGTCACCTGCCGAAGTTTGTGGAGCAGCATCATGCGACGAGGGTCCGACGGCGGCGCTTGAGCGATTCGCGGCCGAGGCGAATCGGACCCACCATCGTAGCCACGGCCGGCCAGGCCAGCGGGTGGCGGGCGATCCAGCAGGCGAGCCGGCCACGCCGGCCGAGGGGAATCGCGTCGAGCCCGAGTTCGGCGACGAATGCGGTCAGTTCCTTGAACCGGCCCCAGTACAGTCGCTGGCACGCCGCAGTCTCCAGCTGGCGGGCCGCGTAGACGGCGAACGAGTCGGGAGGCAGGCCCGCCCGCTCCCGCAGTTCGGCGGCCAGGAACCGGTGGTAGGGGAGAATGTCGAATCCTGTCCGGTAGCCGTCCCGCCAGTATGCGACCGCCTGCCCCGGCACTCCCACGTCGTAGTCGGCGAGCGGTTCGGGAGTGAGCACCGTCGGTCCCGTCAAAGCGAGCCGCGCCCAGACGAGAAAATCCTCGCCATGGGTCACTCCCTGGGGAAAGCCGCCGATCCTTTCAAGCGCGGCCTGCGGGGCGACCATGCTGGAGGCGCTGACCACGGGCTCCCGGGCGAGGCCGCGAAAAAAATCGGCCCGGCCGCCCCGCGGATCGCCCCCCTCGATCTCGGCGGGCACGACGCCATACCGGCGCAGTTCGCGGCCGTCCCGGATGGTGGTGAAGCCGGAGCCATACAGCGTGCCTCCGGGGAAGCGGTCGACGAGGTCGCGCATCCGGGCGAGAAACTGCGGCCGCCAGCGGTCGTCGGCGTCGAGAAATGCCAGGTACGGCTGCGTCGCCGCGCGAATCCCGGCGTTGCGGGCGCAGCTCACGCCGCGATTCGGCTGATCGATCACCCGCACCGCCGGACAGCCCGCGGGCGGATTGAAGGCCCGGGCAGCAACCTCACCGCCATCCGTGGAGCCGTCGTTGACGACGATGATTTCGGCCGCCGGACAGGTCTGGGCACAGACCGACTCGAGCGCCCGCCGCACGTACGGCGCCTTTTGATAGAGCGGGATGATGGCGGTGAACATCAGACGCCTCACGAGCCATGATAGCTCCGCTGGACCCGAAATCCCGGGAAACCCGCGACTCGCGGCCGGGCCTCGATGCCGTCTGCCCATCGCCCCGACCGTCACTGCCGCGACGCCGATCCCGCGGCCTGTGCGGGGGGCTTCTCTGACGCCCGGCGGGAGGCGAACATGGTGGCGAAAGCCAGAGCCGATCCCGGGGGGGGTGTCCATGAAACTCAGACGTGCCCTGATCACCGCCGCCGGCCGCGATGACCAGCGGCTGCCGCTGCAACGGCTCGTCGATCGCGACGGCACCGCCAAGACCGCGTTGCAGATCATCGTCGAGGAGGCCGTGGCCGCGGGCTGCCACGAAATCGGGATCGTCGTCCGCCCCGGTGAGGAAGCCGCCTACCGGCAGGCGGCCGGGCCCGCGGCATCGCGGCTCGAGCTGATTCCCCAGCCGGCCCCGCGCGGCTACGGAAACGCGGTCACGTGCGGCCGTGAGTTCGTCGCCGACGAGCCGTTTCTGCACCTCGTCGGCGACCACCTGTACGTCAGCGATCTTGCCGGCGACACCGCCGGCCGCGGCGCGGCGCCGCACCGCTGCGCCAAGCAGCTCGTGGCCGTGGCCGAGGCCGAGGACTGCGCCGTGTCGGCCGTGCAGGCCACCCGCGAGAGCATGCTTCCCTACTTCGGCACGATCGGCGGTCGGCGCGTGGCCGGCGGCGGCGGCGTGTACGAGGTGGAGACGGTCGTCGAGAAGCCGACCCCGACGCAGGCCGAGCAGCACCTGATCGTGCCCGGCCTGCGGGCCGGCCATTACCTCTGCTTCTTCGGCATGCACGTGCTCACGCCCGCCATCTTCGGCCTGCTCGACGCCCTCGGCGAGACGGGGGACCGCCAGCTCTCGCCGGCCCTGGCGAATCTCGCCGACCGCGAGCGGTATCTCGCCTACGAGGTCCGTGGCAACCGCTACAACCTCGGCACCACCTACGGCCTGCTGACGGCGCAGCTCGCCCTCGGCCTCGCGGGCAAGGACCGCGCCGAGGTGCTCGCCCAGCTCGTGGAGCTCCTCGCCCGCCAACCGCACGGCGGGGAAGCGGACAGTTGACGGACCGAGGTTGCCGAAACCATCATTCAAGGCCGCGCACTAAACAAGTGTTCATTCTTGCCCCTCGGTTTGGATCAGCATGACAACGCGAGCCCAAAACGAACGCCGATTTGGAACGTGGCACGAACTCCCCGACGGGGGTCGGCGTTACATCCTCGACATTCCGGGGAAAATGGGGTGGCGACGATAGACTCGTGGAAGTGCACGAAAAGTTTCCCATCGACCTAGGGCATCGACCCGTAGAGGGCTCGCGCTGATGATCACGAACGATGTTGTAGCCAGCAGGATCGCCGACTGTCGGACCTGCGATCCGCCGTGAAACGACGATCAGGTGACCGTGTTTTCCCGATGAACGCCACGACCACATCCCGACTCGTCGAGATCATCACCGCCACCGATCCCGCGGCCCGGGACCGGTCGATCGACGACGTCTGCCGGGAGGCCGACCTTGGCGCCCTGCTCGGCGAGTGCGCCGCGCTCGAGGAGTTTCGCCGCGGCAGCCCGAACCTCTACGAACGGGTCCGGGCCTGCTTCTTCCTGTACTGCATCCATCGCTTCCACGTTCCCGAGCGGCTCGCCGGTGACGCCGCACTCGTGCCCCACGACGGCTACCGGCACCTGCTCGCCCGCCGGTTCGAGGAGGCGATCGAGACCTTCCTCGAGGCCCAGGCCGCGGACGGACCGTCCGACGCGATCTCCAGCGCCCTGGCCGCCGCCTATCGCGATCTCGGCCTGCAGACGCTCGCCAACCAGGTCCGCCGTAGCGTCCGCAGCCTGCGCGGCAACCAGTGGATGTTCCGCATGGGGCATCCGGCCGATCACGCCCTGCGGATCCGCCCCGAACTGCTCGCCCGCGACACGGCCGGGATGTTTCCCTTGCTCCGCGAGTCGACGCCGGTGCGCATGGACCTCTCCCACTCCGGCTGGAGCGACATTTTTTTCCTGGGGATGGATTTTCCCGAGGGGGCGCGGGTCCTCAACGTTTCGATCGATCTTGCCGTGCACGGCCGCGACGTGGCGCCGAAGCCGCCGGTCGAGGCCTCGCTGCGGGTCATCGACAGACCGGTGCTGCGGCTGACGAGCGTCGATCTCGGCGCCTCCGTCGAGATCACCGACCTGGCCGAGGTGTTCGATTTCGCCCGCGACTATCTCGGCCTCCTCAAGGCCGCGGTGATCGCGGCCGGCATCGTGCCTCCCGGCGTCGAGGGATCGGGCGAAAGCCTGGCGATGTTGCTCGAGCGGGTCGTCGGTCCCGGGCTCGGGCTGGAACTCGTCAGCAGCGTCAACAACATTCCCAAGGGCTCGAGGCTCGCCGTCTCGACCAACCTCCTCGCCGCCCTGATCGCCGCCTGCATGCGGGCCACGGGGCAGGCGACGTCGCTGACGGGCCAGCTCACCGAGCCCGAACGCCGGCTGGTCGCCGCCCGGGCGATCCTCGGCGAATGGCTGGGGGGCTCGGGGGGCGGCTGGCAGGATTCCGGCGGCGTCTGGCCGGCGGCGAAACTCATCCGCGGCGTGGCGGCGGCCACGGGTGATCCTGAGCATGGCACGAGCCGCGGCCGGCTCCTCCCCAGCCACGAGGCCGTGCGGCTCGGCGCTGATCTCCAGGAATCGCTCGTGCTCGTGCACGGCGGGATGGCCCAGAACGTCGGGCCGATCCTGGAGATGGTCACGGAAAAGTACCTGCTCCGCTCCGCCGCCGAATGGCAGGCCCGGCGCGAGGCGGGCCGGGTGCTCGACGAGATCATCGCCGCCGTCGAGGCCGGAGACGTCGGCCGGATCGCCGCCGCCACGACCCGCAACTTCTTCGGTCCCATCCAGACGATCATTCCCTGGGCCACCAACCTCTACACCGAGACGATCATCGACCGCGTGAAGGCCCGGTTCGGCGCCGACTTCCGCGGCTTCTGGATGCTCGGCGGCATGGCCGGCGGCGGCATGGGATTCATCTTCACGCCCCAGGTGAAGGGGGCCGCCCAGGGGGCGCTCGGCGAGATCATGCGCCGCACGAAGCGGGAACTCGAGCACGCCCTCCCCTTCGCCATGGAGCCGGTCGTCTACGACTTCGCGGTCAACGAGCGGGGCACGTGGAGCGACCTGCTCACCGGCTCCGACGCGCTGATGCCCGCCGGCTACTACGCCCTCGCCGTGCCCGGCCTGCTCAAGGCGCAGTCCCTGTCGCCGGCACGGCGGGCCGAACTCGACGCCTTCGGTGCCGCCTGCCGGACGCGGCCGGAGCTCACCGGCATGGTCGACACGCTCTTCGACCGGCTGTTTCCCCGGACTGCGACGGGGGACGATGCGGCCGACCTGCGCGACCTCCTCGCCCGGCTCGGCTTCGACGAGGTGCAGCACGAGCAGATCCGTGCCGACCTCGAGCATGGCAGGATCGGTCTCGCCCAGAACCGGCTCCCGGCGGCGACGGCCCTCGACGACGTCGACGATGCCGACGTCGTGTGCAGCGGCGGGGACGCGGCCCGCGACGAGTTCCGCGCCGCCGGACTCGCGGCCCTGCGTCGTGGCGAGGCGGCGATCGTCACGCTCGCGGCCGGGGTCGGCAGCCGCTGGACCCAGGGGGCGGGCGTGGTGAAGGCCCTCAATCCGTTCTGCAAGTTCGGCGGCCGGCACCGCTCCTTTCTCGACGTTCATCTCGCCAAGACCCGGGCCACCGGCCGCCGCGCCGGCATGGCCGTTCCCCACGTCGTCACCACCAGCCACCTGACGCACGACCAGATCGCCGCGGCGCTCGCCCGCGAGCAGCCCGCCGATGTTGCCGTGACGCTGTCCCCCGGCCGGGCGGTCGGCCTCCGACTCGTTCCCATGACCCGCGACCTCCGCTTCGCCTGGGAGGAGACGGCCCACCAGGTGCTCGACGAGCAGAAGCAGAAGGTCCGGGACAGCCTCCATGCCGCGCTCATCGCCTGGGCCGAGCAGGCGGGCGAGGGGAGCGACTACACCGCCAACCTGCCGGCCCAGTGCCTCCATCCGGTCGGCCACTGGTACGAGATTCCCAACATGCTCCGCAACGGCGTGCTGGCCGGCCTCCTCGCCGAGCAGCCGCAGCTGAAGTGGCTCTTCCTCCACAACATCGACACGGTCGGCGCCGACCTCGATCCGGCCCTCCTCGGACGCCACATCGCCGGCGGCTCGTGCCTGTCCTACGAGGTGATCTCGCGGCGGATCGAGGACCGCGGCGGCGGCCTGGCGAAGGTCAACGGCCGGCCGCGGCTGGTGGAGGGACTGGCCATGCCCCGCGAGGAGGACGAGTTCAAGCTGCGGTTCTACAACACGCTCTCCACGTGGATCGACATCGATCGGCTGCTGGAGGTTTTCCATCTCGCGCGGACCGACCTCGGTGACGAGGCGAAGGTCACGGCGGCGATCCGCGGCGTGGCGGCGAAGGTGCCGACCTACGTCACGCTCAAGGACGTGAAGAAACGCTGGGGCCAGGGGCAGGAGGACGTCTTTCCGGTGGCCCAGTTCGAGAAGTTGTGGGGCGACATGACGGCGCTGCCGGAGGTGTCGTGCCGGTTTTTCGTCGTCCCCCGGCGGCGCGGCCAGCAGCTCAAGGACGTGGCCCAGCTCGACGGCTGGCTGCGCGACGGCTCTGCAGCCCACGTCGAATCGCTCTGCGCCTGGGAGTGAGCGGCCCGTTGCGGAATCGAGGAACTGGCGATGGGATGCACGCCGGTACACATACTCCGGAGCGTTCCCCCAATGAACCCCGAAGCGATTCGTAAATTGCTGAGCCGCCGGCCGTTCCTGCCGTTTGTCGTGCGGCTGTCGAGCGGCGAGAGCTACGGTGAGCGGCACTCCGAATGCATCGCCATCGCCAAGACGCGGATCGTCGTGACCGAGCCCGAGGAGGACCGGGTCGCCGTCTGCAGCCTGATGCACGTGACGTCGGTGGATGACCTGCAGACGACCTGAACGACCGGCCGGCAGGACGGTGACCGAATCCGCGCCGCGCCCGGGCGGGACGCGCGGCACTCCGCCTGCCGTGGGTGGTCTGCTAGTCTCTCCGCATGCCCAGTCCCGCCCCCGAGCCGCTCGCACCGCGGCCTCTCGCCGTCTGGCTCGTCAATCCGTTCGACGACGTCCCCGGCGAGAACCTGCCTCCCCTGCGGTATTGGACGCTGGCCCGGATCCTCGCCGCCCGCGGCCACGACGTCACCTGGTGGACGGCCGACTGGAGCCATCGCCGCAAGGCCCGGCGGACCGTGGATCATGCCATCCGCGTCGACGAGGGGTTTTCCGTGCGGCCGGTCCCCGTGCGGCCCTACACCCGCAACGTGTCGCTGGCACGGCTTCGCAGCCACGCCGACTTCGGCCGCGGGTTCGAACGGCTGGCGACCGAGTCGCTCGCCGCGGGCGCGATGGAACGCCCCGACATCGTCCTCGCGAGCCTGCCTCCGCTGGAGGGAGCCGAGGCGGCGAGCCGGATCTCGCGGCGGGCCGATGCGACGTTCATCGTGGACGTTCAGGACCTGTGGCCCGAAACCTTCGCGCGTCTCGTGCCCGGACCGGCGTTCATCCGCGGGCCCTTGGCCCGACTGCTGTGCGGCGGCATGTATCGCCGTCGGGCCGCCGTGCTGGCGACGGCGGACGGACTTGCGGCGACGACGACCACCTACGCCGACGTCGCCCTGCACGATGTCCGCGCCGACCTGCCCCGTCACGTCTGCCCGGTCGGGGCCTACGTGGAGGAGTTCCCGCCGCCGCCGCGGCTCGTCGACCCGGTGCCCCCGGCCGCCGGCGCCGTTTCCAACGCGAAGACCTTCGAACCGATCCGTTGCGTCTACTCCGGTTCTCTCGGGAGCGGACAGGATCTGCACGCCCTCGTCGGGGCCGCCCGCGCCCTGTCGGCATCCGGAACGCGGGCCGTGCTGCACGTCGCCGGCAGCGGTCCGCTCGAGCCGATGCTCCGCTCGGCGGCGGCGGCGGTTCGCGGCAGCTGCGAACTGGTCGTGCACGGGCTCCTGCCTCGGGCCGAGTACGTGAGGCTGCTGGGGAGCTGCGACGTGGGGCTCGTGCTCGTGAAGCCGGAGTCGCTCGTGGCCTTGCCGAACAAGGCCTGCGACTACGCGGCGGCGGGCCTGGCCTTGGTCAATTCGCTCCCCGGCGAACTCGCCGACCTGATCGCCGCCCACGAGGCCGGCGTGCCCTACGTGGCCGGCGACGGGGGATCCCTGGCCGCGGCGATCACGGCACTCGCCGCCGACCGGCGCCGGCTGCTGGCGATGCGGCAGGCCGCCCGGCGTCTGGCTGTCGCGGCCTTCGACCGCGACCGCGCCTATCCCCGGTTCGCCGACTGGCTCGAGACGCTGGCGGGCTGACCGGCGCCGCGCCGATCTTGCCCCGTTTGCCCAGTCCCCGGCGCCCCTGTCCATACGGGGTTTTTGCCGTTGTCTCGCCCGCCGGCTGCGGTCATGATCCCGCCCCCTGCCGGTATCACAATGGCCCATTCTCACGCACACGGCGCCCCACCCAAGCGGCCCCTGGCGCGACTCGCCGACGCCCTGCGGTTCGAGCGCGACGACGTCTGGATCGTCGCCCTGTTCGCCACCGCCGTGGGCATCCTGTCGATCGTCGCCCCGGCCGCCATCGAGGCGCTCGTCAACACCGTGGCCTTCGGCGTGCAGGTCTGGCCGGTGATCGTGCTGTCGGCCGTGATGTTCGTGTTTCTCGCCCTGTCCGCGGCCCTGCGGGCGATGCAACTGTACGTCGTCGAATGCCTGCAGCGCCGGTTCTTCGTGCGCACGGCCGACGCCTTCGCCGACCACTTTTCGCGGGCCGAGATCGCCGCCTTCGACGGCCGCAACCCCACCGACATCGTCAACCGCTTCTTCGAGGTCGCCTCGGTGCAGAAGTCGGTCGCCACGCTGCTCGTGGACGGCGTCGGCGTGGTGATGATCACGCTCGTCGGCCTCGCCGTGCTCGCCTTCTACCATCCCTACCTGCTCACGTTCGCTGCCGTGATGGCGGGCCTCGTGGTGTTCCTGTTCTTCGTGCTCGGCATCGGCGGCGTGCGGACGAGCATCGCCGAGAGTTATGCCAAGTTCGACGTCGCGGCCTGGCTCGAGGAACTGGCCAAGTGCCCCCACACCTTCCGCTTCGGCCGCGGCGGCGAACTCGCCCACCAGCGGGCCGACGACCTCTCCGACGCCTACGTCTCCGCCCGCCGCCGCCACTTCAGCGTGGTCTGGCGGCAGACGCTCTTCGCCCTGCTCCTCGAGGCCGTGGCGATGACGGTCCTCCTCGGCCTCGGCGGCTGGCTCGTGATCCAGCGACAGCTGACCCTCGGCCAGCTCGTGGCCGGTGAACTGATCGTGGCCCTCGTCCTCTCCGCGATCTCCAAGAGCGGAAAGTACATCGAGACCTTCTACGACCTCCAGGCCTCGCTCGACAAGCTCGGCGTCATCGAGCAACTGCCACTGGAACGGACCGGCGGCGAGATCCTCCCCGCGGCCGACAGCCCGATGCGGGCCGTGATCGAGGTCCGGGCGCGGCGGCCCGGCCACGAGGCCGCCGAGATGCGTCGGCTGGAGATCGGCCCCGGCGAACGCGTGGCGATCACCGGCCCCTCCGGCAGCGGCAAGACCTGGCTGCTGGAGACGCTCGCCCTGTTGCGGGTGCCCAGCGAGGGGCTCCTCGAATTCGACGGTCTCGACGCCCGCTCGCTCGACCGGCCCGTCACGAGGCTGCAACTCGCCTACGTCGGGCAGTCGGAAACCTTCGCCGACACGGTGGCGGAAAACATCCGCGTCGGCCGCGACGAGCTCTCCGCCGCCGACGTCCGCCGCGCCCTGGAGATGGTCGGCCTCGCCGACACCGTCGCCCGCCTCCCCGAGGGCGTGGGCACACCGCTGGCGTCGGACGGCCTGCCGCTGTCGGTCAACGACATCTCCCGGCTGTCGATCGCCCGGGCGATCGCCGGCCGCCCCCGGCTGCTGCTCGTCAACGGCATGCTCGACCGGCTCGACATGCGGAGCTGCCCCGAGGTGCTCGACTCGCTCTTCGACCGGGCCGCCCCCTGGACGCTCGTCATCGTCACCGCCCGTGACGACATCAAGGCCCGCTGTGACCGCGAGGTGGAGTGGTCATGACCCCGCGGCACGATACATCGACACAGGCCCGGCCCATCAGGTCTGCCCTGGCCCGCGCCGCCACGCCATGGTACGTGCGGTTCTTCGCCCGCCTGCTCCTCCTCGCCTTCCTCGCCACCCCATTCCTCCTCGCCTTCGTCCCCTGGCAACAGACCGTACTATGCCGCGGCATGGTCACCGCATATTCCCCAACCGAGCGGATGCAGGTGCTCACGGCCCGCGTCGCCGGCCAGGTCGTGAAGTGGCACGTCGTCGAGGGAAGCCGCGTGAAGATGAACGATCCCGTGGTCGATATCGAAGATAACGATCCTGAGCTCGCGCGGCGGCTCGATGAGCAACGGAAGTTTCTCTCGGGCCGGCTCGAGGCCTCCCGCGAGGAGGTGACCGAACTCACGGCGGCTGCCAAGGCCCAGGAGTCGGCCCGGGACGCGGCGGTCAAGGCGGCGGAGGCGAACCGTGAAGCAGCGCGCAAGACCATCGAAGTCTCCCAGCAGACGAAGTCCAACGCCCAGTTCGCACAGACGTTCGAGAGCAACCGCTTCGAGACGTTCGACGATCTCTTCAGCAACCCGCGGTTCGGCGGCCTGGAAAGCCGGCTCTCCCGCGACGAGGCCCGGATGCGGGCCGACCGGGCCCAGACCGACATCGACAAGGCCGATGCCGAGATCCAGCGGGCCCGGGCCGGCCTGCTCACGCAGGAGGCACTGCTCCTCCAGGCCGAGGCCGCCGGCCTGTCTGCCATCGCCGTCGCCCGCAGCAACCTGCGGAAGGCGGAGCAGAGCATGTTTTCCATCGAGCGCGAGATCCAGGACATCGACAACCGCATCGAGCGGTTCAAGGCCCGCAACGTGGTTGCGCCGTGCGACGGCACGGTGTATCGCGTGGCGGCGAACGTCGGTCAGGGCGGCCAGTACGTGAAGGAAGGCGACGAGCTGTGCACCATCGTTCCCGACACCGCCGACCGGGTCGTCGAATTGTTTCTCGACGGCATCGATGCGCCGCTGGTGCTGGCGTATGCCGACCGGGCCAAGCAGATGCCGCACGTCCGGCTGCAGTTCGAGGGCTGGCCGGCGATCCAGTTCTCGGGCTGGCCCGAGCTCGCCATCGGCACGTTCGGCGGCAAGGTCCGGCAGGTCGATTCGGCGGCGACGCTGGATGGGAAGTTTCGCGTGCTGGTGGAGCCGGATTCGCAGCTCGTCGGCGACGTCTGGCCGGACAACGAGTTCCTGCGCCAGGGCAACCAGGCCGTCGGCTGGGTGCTGCTCAACCGCGTGCCGCTGGGCTACGAGATCTGGCGCCGCCTCAACGGCTTCCCTCCCGTGCTCGCCCCCGACCCGAAGGGCAAGCAAAAAAAAGCCGACGACAAGGGGCCGAAACCTCCCAAAGTAAAAGTCTAATTTCACGTGGAAGAAGCCATCCATGGCCTTCTTCCACTTGGCCGACCGGTGGAAACGCCAAGGGTTTCCACGGTCGGCAGGCTCCGCCTCCGGCTGCGCCTTGTACGGCCGGCACACCTCGTGGCATCACTGAGGAGCCGGTCGGCGGCACGCGCAGGAGTCCGGGGTGCTTTGCCTGCACCGCAAGACGAACCATGCCGCAGGAGGCGATGCCGGCAAAGTCCCCCGGCGACGAGCATGCCTCCGACCGGCGGCACCGCTGCCATGCGCGGTGGTGCTCAGTCGTTATCGCACTCGTGACGGTCGTCCTTGCGTGCCTCGTGCCCGTCACCCGGGCCGCTGAACCGGCCAACCGCTTCCTCCCCGCGCCCCCGCTGGCCGACGCCGACCCGGCGTTGCCACCACCGGCGCCGGAGCCGCTTCCCGCACCCCCGGCAGGCGCGCCACCGGCGAATGCCGGGCCATCAGCGGCATTCAACGCCGACATGGAGCCGCCGCCGGTGATCGGCATCCAGTCGGTGCCCGGCGCCATCATCGACGAGCGGCCCGAGCCGCTCATGCTCGCCGAGGTGCTGCAGAGCGTGCTCATGCACTATCCCCTTCTCCAGGCGATCGAGCGCGAGCGGAGCGTGGCCGCGGGCCGGTTCACCTCCGCCCAGGGCGCCTTCGACACCAACGTCGCCATGTCGGGCAACGCCCTCGCCCCCGGAACGTATGAAAACTACCGCTCCGACGTCGGACTGACGCAGCAGTTCATGTCGGGCGGCGTCAGCGCCTTCGGCGGTTACCGCGTCGGCTTCGGCGACTTCCCGACCTACAACCTGGCGCAGAAGACGGCCGACGTCGGCGAGTTCCGCGGCGGCCTCACCATGCCGCTGGCCCGCAACCGCGACATCGACCGGTTCCGGGCCACGCACGCCCAGGCCCGGATCGACATGCGGATCGCCGAGCCGGTGATCGAACGCAGCCGGCTCGACTACATGCGGGCCGCCGCCCGCGCCTACTGGAACTGGCAGGGAGCGGGCGAGCGGTTCGGTGCCAGCGAGCGGGTGCTGCAGTTGGCCATCGATCGCGACGAGCAACTCGAGCTCAAGGTCAACGCCGGCGCCGTGGCCAACATCGAGCGCGTCGACAACCAGCAGAACATCGCCCTGCGGAACGGCCTTCTCGTCCAGGCCGACCGCGGCGTCCAGCAGTCGGCGATCGACCTGTCCCTCTATCATCGCGACCCGTCCGGCCGTCCCCTTCTCGCCCGCCGCAGCCGGACGCGGCCCCTGCCCCGGCCCGTGCAGCCGACCGTCGCCATCTACGAGCAGGCGCTCGCCCGGGCGCTCGGTTCGCGCCCTGAATTTCGCCGGCTCGGCCTGCAGCGGGAGAAGCTCGTCGTCGAGCGCCGGCTGGCCGCCAACCAGATGCTGCCCGGCATCGACGCCCAGGTCGTCGGCAGCCAGGATGCGGGCTTCGGCAAGAGCGCGCTCAGCGGCCCCGACGGACTCGACCGGCAGGTCCTGCAGGGGGCGATCGTGTTCCAGATGCCCGCCCAGCTCCGCGACGCCCGCGGCCGGCTCCAGGCCCTCGACGCGCAGATCATGCAGCTCGACCGGCAACTGTCCTTCGCCAACGACCAGGTGCGGGCCGAGGTTCAGGACGCATACTCGATGCTCGAGCGGGCCTACGAGTTTCATCGCCAGGTGCTCAAGCGGCTGGAACTGGCCCGCACCGTGGCCGATGCCGAGCGCGAGCAGCTCCGGCTCGGCCGCAGCGACGTGCTCCGCGTCACGCTCCGCGAGCAGACCAAGTTCGAGGCCGACGTGGCGGAGATCTCGGCCCGCCAGGAGTTCTGGCGGGCCGAGACCGACCTCCGGGCGGCCGACACCTCGCTCGGACCGCAGAGCCCCAGCCTGCTCGGCGACGCGTTGGGGCTCGAGCGGCTACCATGACCGCATGTCGCTCGACACCCGCACGACCGCAGGCCCGCGAGCCCGGGTGCGAATCGGCTTCGCGGGCTTCTGGGCCGCCTTCGATCCGGACGACAACTTCTTCACCCGGCTCCTCGCCCGGCGGTACGACGTCGAGGTCTGCGCCGAGCCGGACTATCTGATCCACTCCTGCCTGGGCCGCGACAAGCACGACCATCACCGGCACGACTGCGTGCGGATCTTCTACTCGGGCGAGAACGTCGTGCCCGACTGGTTTTCCACCGACTGGGCGTTCACGTTCGGCCATTCCTCCCACCCGCGACACTTTCGCCTCCCCCTCTGGCCGCTGTACCTCGATCCGACGACGCTCGTGAAGCCGGAGGCCGACGCCGCGGCCCGCGCGGCGGCCCGCGCCGGCCGCCGGCGGTTCTGCGGGTTCGTCGTCTCCAACCCGCTCTGCCGGATTCGCAACGAGTTCTTCCGCCGGCTGTCCCGCTACAAGCCCGTCGATTCCGGCGGTGCCATCTTCAACACGCTCGGCCACCGCGTGCCCGACAAGCTCGCCTTCCTCCGCGAGTGCCGGTTCACGATCGCCTTCGAGAACGAGTCGTGCCCCGGCTACACGACGGAGAAAATCGTCGAGCCGATGGTCGCCGGATCGATCCCGATCTACTGGGGAGATCCGCTGGTGGGCCGCGACTTCGACACCCGCAGTTTCCTCTCGGCCCACGACTCCCCCACGCTCGCCGACCTCGTCGACCGTGTCGTGGCCGTCGATCGCGACCCGGCGCTGCTCCAGTCGCTCCTCGCCCGGCCCTGGTACCGGGGCAACCGCGTGCCGGCCTGCGCTGATCCCGACAGGCTCCTCGACCGCTTCACGACCATCTTCGAGACGCCGGTCGAGCCGGTGGCCCGGCGCCGCTCGCTCGCCCGGTCCCTCCGGTTCCACCGCCTTCCCGAAAGGGCCGCCAGCCTGCGCCGCCGCCTCGGCCGCTGGACACGCAAGGCGGCCCTGAGACTAGACTCCTGGCTCTTCCCGGCACGCGCCGCGGACAATCCATTCCCGCCCGACGCATCGCAGGCCACCCCATGAGCAACGGCACCGGCTACATCACCGACGTCTCCTACATCCCCGGATTCTTCGCCAACCTGGCCCCCGCCGCGCTCCGCTACGTGGCGGCGCTCAACCGCGTCGCGCCTCCGCCCACGGCCGGAGGCTTCCGCTACCTCGAACTCGGCTGCGGCCTCGGCCGCAGCCTGACCACGCTGGCCGCCGCCAACCCCCAGGGAGAGTTCGTCGGCGTGGACATCAATCCGGAGCACACCGCCTTCGCAGACCGGGAGATCAAGGCGGGGAGACTCACGAACGCCCGCATGGTGACGAGCGGTTTCGACGGCCTGCCGGCGGATCTCGGCCGCTTCGATTTCATCGGCCTGCACGGCGTCTACAGCTGGGTCTCGCCGGCGGTCCGCGAGCAGATCCTGGAGGTCATGCGCCGCCACCTCGCCCCGGGCGGCCTGCTGCTCGTCAGTTACAACGCGCTTCCCGGCTGGGCCCATCTGCAGCCGATCCGCGGCATCCTCCGCCAGTACGCCGCCCTCCGCCAGGGTGACAGCCTGCAGCGGATCAGGGAGGCACTGGCCTACGTCGTGTACATCCGCGACAAGCACGCCAAGTACTTCGACGACAATCCCAAGGCGGCGGCCTACGTCGATTCGCTCCTCAAGATGGATCCGCGGTATCTCGTCCACGAATACCTCAACGAGCACTGGACGAGCTTCTATTTCGCCGAGGTGGCGGCCGCGTTCCGCACCGCGGGCCTGTCGTTCACCGGCTCGCTGCCGTATCACACCAACTTCTGGGACCTCTGCGTGCGGCCGGAGTTCCAGGAACTGTTTCGCACGACCACCGACCGGCTGGTCACCGAGGCCCACAAGGACTTCTGCGCCAACACGGCATTTCGCTGGGACATCTACGCCCGCGAGCCGCGACCGCTCGGCAGCCTCGACGAGCGGCTGCGAATCGCCGACGACCTGCACTTCTTCCTGCCGGCCCCGAAGCCCCAACTGCCGTTCCAGGCCAATCTCGGCGTGGTCACGACCACGCTCCACGGGCCGGTGTACCAGGGCGTGATCGACCTCCTCGCCGGAGGCAGCCGACGGCTCGGGGAGATCCTCGCCGCGCCCACGCTGGCCGGGACGCCGCGCGACGAACTGGCGAAGGTCGTCGACGTGGGTGTCTCGCTCGGCCTGTTCGGCCTGGCGGCCGGACCGATCGGACCGACTCCGGAGGGTGTGCCCGAGCGTCTCGCCGTGCCCTGCCGCTTCAATCGGGCCCTGCTCGAGGCCTGCCCCCTGGCCGGGCAGACACTGACACTGGCGAGCACGCGCACGGGCAATGGGCACTCGCTCGGCGACTTCGAGGCCGTGCTCCTGCAAGAGCTCCTCACACAGGGTCGGCACGGGGCCGCGGAGCGGCTCGACGGCAGGCTGCTGTCGTCGGGGCGGACGGTGCAGCGCGACGGCAAGCCGGTGACGGATGCGGCCGACCGCCGGGCCATCATCGACGAGCGGATCTCCGAGCTCCAGAGGACGCTGTTGCCGCAGCTCCTCAGGCTGGGCATCGTGGAGCCGGCCTGAACCGCCCGGTTGGCGACGACGCGGGCGGACCGGGCGACCGTGGAAAGCCTGCGGCCTGCACGTCGGGCATGCTCAGCGAATCGGCACGATCGGCGGAGCGGCCGCGGCGGGCTGCTGCGGCTGGACGGGGGGCGCTGCGACCGGCACGGGCTGCGGTGCCTGCGCCGGCACCTGCTGCGGCACACTCGCCGGCAGCGGCTGCGCCGCGGGGGGCATGGCCGGCTGCTGCCGCGTCCGGGCATCGAGGTCGTCGACGAGCTGCTGCACCTCGGGCCGCATGGTGAGGTTGGTGCCGTTGAAGACGTCTGCGGGTGTGACGCCGAGGCGGCCGTAGAGCACCGAGTTGGCGTTGGCGTCGATCGACAGGTCGGCGCCGCCGACCGAGACGCCGGCGAACAGGCCGCGGCTGCGGGCGTAGGAGTAGATCTCGGCCCCCAGCCGGGCGTCGGTGCCGGCGTTGGCCTGCCGCCCCACCGGACCGACCGCCAGCGCCGCATCGGCGCCGAGCGTCACCTTCTGGCCCGTGAGAATGCCCTGCAGGCTCTTCGGCGTGGCGAACACGAGCACGATGTCGGCCGACTGCACGCCCGCCTGGAAGCCGATGCTCCCGCCCCCCATCGTCGCCATCACCGGCGCGGACCAGGTGCGGTCGGCCTTGCGGACGAGGAGCACGCCCCTGCCGAAATTGACCCCGAGGATGAAGCCCCCCTTGACCATCCCGGGGAAGATCGCGATTCCCTCGGCGTTGTTGAGCATCGCGGGCGGGATCGAGTCGATCGTCAGCTTGGCGAACTCGTCGAGCGTCTGCCGCGCCTTGGCGACCGTCTCCAGTTCGGCCGCGCCCTGGCCTGGTGCGACCTGGGCCGCCGGCTGCAGGTAGATCGGTTGCGGCTGCCATGAAGCGTTGGGCAGCGGCTGTGGCGCCGCGCCGGGCAGCGGCTGCGACGCCGGCTGAAACTGCTGGGCGGCGAGGTCGGCCGCGGCGAACGCCACGGCACAGGCGACTGACAGGACGACGGAGGGACGGCTGGCAGCCCGCATGGCGAATCCTTTCGCGAGAGGAGGGAAACGGGGCGGGATCGTAGCCTGCCGGCCTTGCCCGGTCGACCCCAAAAACGCCCGTTGCCGCCGCCGGTCACGCCAGCCGGCGGTGCGCCTCGAGGAGCAGTTCCTCGGTCTCGTCCCAGCCGATGCAGCCGTCGGTGATCGACACGCCGTAGGCGAGCAGGGCCCGGTCCCGCTGCGGCGGCTGGCTGCCCGGGTTGATGTTGCTTTCGAGCATCATGCCCATGATCGACCGGTCCCCCGCGATCCGTTGCTCGAGCACGTCCCGCCAGACGATCGACTGCCGCCGGTGATCCTTTCCCGAGTTGGCATGGCTGCAGTCGACGACGATCCGGGCGGGGATGCCGGCCGCCTCCAGCCGCTGCCGGGCCTCGTGAAGCACGTCGGGGGAGTAGTTCGATCCGCTCCGCCCGCCGCGAAGCATGAGCACGCCCCACGGGTTGCCGGTCGTCGAGACCACGCAGGTGCCGCCGTCGTTGTCGATGCCGAGAAAGCTGTGGGGCGTGCGGGCCGCCTGCATGGCGTCGATGGCGGCCTGCAGCGAGCCGTCGGTCGAGTTCTTGAAGCCCACCGGCATCGACAGGCCGCTGGCCATCTGCCGGTGGGTCGGGCTCTCGGTGGTGCGGGCGCCGATGGCGCCGAGGACGATCGTGTCGGCGATGTACTGCGGCGTGATCGGCTCCAGGAACTCGGTGGCCGTGGGGAGGCCGAGCTGGGCGATCTCGATGAGCAGGTTGCGGGCCAGCCGCAGCCCGGTGGCGACGTCGAACGTGTCGTCGAGGTGCGGGTCGTTGATCAGCCCCTTCCACCCGACCGTCGTCCGCGGCTTCTCGAAATACACCCGCATCACGACCAGCAGCCGGTCGCCGACCCGGCCGGCGAGGCGCTGCAGCCGTCGCGCGTAGTCGCGGGCACCGTCCAGGTCGTGGATCGAGCACGGCCCCACGACGGCGAGGAGCCGCGGATCATCGCCGGCGAGGATCCGCTCCACGGCCCGGCGACCGTCGACGATCGTCCGCGTCGCGGCGGCATCGAGCGGCAGGAGGGCGCAGAGCCGGGCCGGCGGAACGAGCGGCTCCAGGCTGCGGATCCGCAGGTTCGAGGTCGGCTGGGTGCCGCTGGCGGGCGCGGTGGCGACGGGCGAGTGCATGTTCCAAACTCTACACCACGCGCCGGGGAAGGAAACCGCCGACCCGGCCGCCGGGGCCGGAACAGGGACGGGGTTTGACCGGCGTCGGTGCCGCTGGTTCAATCCCGACGGAAACGGCCGGGCTGACGGCCGTGACGGCCGGCGGACGGGAAGGAGCTCGCACCGTGACCAAGCATGTGTTCGTGACCGGGGGCGTCGTCAGCTCGCTGGGCAAGGGACTCACCTCGGCGTCGATCGGAATGCTGCTCGAGGCCCGCGGCCTGCGGGTGCGGATGCAGAAGCTCGATCCGTACATCAACGTCGACCCGGGCACGATGAGCCCGTACCAGCACGGTGAGGTCTACGTCCTCGACGACGGCAGCGAGACCGACCTCGATCTCGGCCATTACGAGCGGTTCACCTCGACGGAGCTCACCCGGCAGAGCAACTATACGACCGGCCAGATCTACCTGTCGGTGATCAACAAGGAGCGGCGCGGCGAGTTTCTCGGCAAGACCGTGCAGGTCATTCCCCACATCACCAACGAGATCAAGGAGGTGGTGAAGCAGCTCGCCGACGCCCACACCGACGTGGTGATCACGGAAATCGGCGGCACCGTCGGCGACATCGAGAGCCTCCCCTTCCTGGAGGCGATCCGGCAGATCCCGCTGGAGGTGGGCCGCGAGAACTGCATCTTCATCCACCTCACGCTGGTCCCCTATCTGAAGGCGGCCGGCGAGCTGAAGACGAAGCCCACGCAGCACTCGGTGGGCCTGCTGCGGCAGATCGGCATCCAGCCCGACATCCTCGTCTGCCGCACCGAGCGCGGCCTCGACGTCTCGGACCGGGAGAAGATCGCGCTGTTTTGCAACGTGCCGCTCGACGCCGTGATCGAGGAGCGGGACAAGGACTTCTCGATCTACGAGGTGCCGCTGTCGCTGCAGTCCAACCGCATCGACGAGATCATCCTGCGCCGCTTCGGCATCCAGGCCCCGGCCGCCGATCTCGAGGAGTGGCACGACATCCTCCACCGGCTCCGGAACCCGGAGCACGAGGTGTCGATCGCCCTGGTGGGCAAGTACGCCGAGCACCGCGACGCCTACAAGAGCATCTACGAGGCCCTCGACCATGGCGGCATCGCTTGCCGCACGCAGGTTCGCGTCCAGCCGATCAAGAGCGAGGACATCGAACGCGAGGGGGCGGAGCGGCTCCTCGCCGGGTTTGACGGGCTGCTCGTGCCGGGGGGCTTCGGCGAGCGCGGCATCGAGGGGAAGGTGGAGGCGATCCGCTTCGCCCGCGAGCGCCGCCTGCCGTTCCTGGGCATCTGCCTGGGCATGCAGTGCGCGGTGATCGACGTGGCCCGCAACCTGGCGGGCCTGGAGGGGGCGCACTCCACGGAGTTCGCCCGCAACACGCCCCACCCGGTGATCTGCCTGATGGACGAGCAGCACGCCGTGGTGGACAAGGGGGGGACGATGCGGCTCGGTGCGCAGCCGGCCCTGCTCCTGGAGGGCTCGCGGGCCGCTGCCGCCTACGGCAGCCTGCGGATCTCGGAGCGGCACCGGCACCGCTACGAATTCAACTCCCGGTATCGGGTGGCGTTGGAGCGGGCCGGCCTCGTCGTCACCGGCACGAACCCGGACGGTTCGCTCGCGGAGATCGTGGAACTGGCCGACCACCCCTGGTTCGTGGCCGTGCAGTTTCATCCCGAGTTCAAGAGCAAGCCGACCGCCGCCCATCCGCTGTTCAAGGGCCTGGTGGCCGCCGCGGTGGAGCGGCACGCCGGCAGCGCCTGGGTCACAGAGACCTGAACGCCGACACGGCCATGAATCGTGCCCCGCGGTGCGAGAGCGACCGCCCAATGCTCGAAAGATAGATGATCGTGTCTGCCCGGAGCCGGGTCGGCAGCCGATTGACGAGCGTGGGAGATTTCGCCTCTACCATCCATAAACCCCCAGTGAAAGGGCCTGTGTCGGCTGCTTCACCCGAGCGGGGCCTTCCAATGCTCGAAAGATGATCGTGTCTGCCCCGGAGCCGGGTCGGCAGCCGATTGACGAGCGTGGGAGATTTCGCCTTTACCATCCAAGGAATGCACCGCCATCCACGGTCGCGGCGAAATATCCCAGCGAGGAAACGGCTGCCGACCCGGCGGCGCGTCGCTACAACAGTCACTCGGCACGACCCACGGCACGGAACCCACGACACAGAACCCCTGGAGTCCCCATGAGCGACGACCCGTCCCCCGACACCGACCTGCATGCCGCGAACCCCGTGCGCACGCCCCCGGCCACGTTCGAGTTCCTCGTCCACACCCTGTTCACGCAGGCGCTGATGGCATTCGGCCGGATTCCGAACCCGATCACCAACAAGGCGCTGAAGAACGTCGCCACAGCCAAGCACTTCATCGACACGCTGGCGATGCTGGAGGGAAAGACGCAGGGCAACCTGACGGCCGAGGAGCGGAATCTCCTCGAGGAGATGCAGCACCAGCTGCGGATTCTCTACCTCGAAGAGACGAAACGGGAGGTACCGACATGAGCCCGGCCACGATCCTCGACGGCCGGGCGCTGGCGGCGCGGATCGAAGCCGACCTGCGGGCGGAAGTCGAGACCTTCGCCACCATGTTCGCCCGCAAGCCGCGGCTCGTCGTCGTCCTGGTGGGCGAACAGGCCGCCAGTGCCTCGTACGTGAAGAGCAAGGCGGCCGCCGCGGCCCGCGTCGGCATCGACGCCGAGGTGCTGCCGGTGCCGGTGACGGCGACGACCGACGAGCTCGTGGCCCTGGTGCGGTCGCTGGCCGCGGAGGAGTCTGGGCCGGCCGACGGAATCCTCGTGCAACTGCCGCTTCCCCCCCACGTCGACTCGATCAAGGTTCTCGACGCGGTGCCCCCCGACCGCGACGTGGACGGCTTCCACCCGGAGAACGCCGGGCTCCTCTCCCAGGGCCGGCCCCGGTTCGTTCCCTGCACGGCGGCCGGCGTGCAGCGGATGCTGATCGACGCCGCGATCGAGACGGCGGGCCGTCACGCGGTGATCGTCGGCCGCAGCGACATCGTGGGCAAGCCGCTCGCCCTGCTCCTCGCCGGGAAGGGGCGGGGCGGTGACGCCACCGTGACGCTCGCCCACAGCCGCTCGCAGGACCTGGCGGCGATCACCCGGCAGGCGGACATCCTCGTGGCGGCGGTCGGCAAGCCGGGCCTGATCACGGCCGAGATGGTGAAGCCCGGCGCCGCGGTCGTCGACGTGGGGATCAACCGCGTCGCCGGCCGGCTCGTCGGCGACGTCGACTTCGACGCGGCGCGGGGCGTGGCCGGCTGGATCAGCCCGGTGCCGGGAGGCGTCGGCCCGCTGACCGTGGCGATGCTGCTGGCAAACACCCTCCTGGCGGCCGAACTGCGGCTGGGAACGGCCCGGGGCTGAAGACCAGCCGTTGGCAGCCCGGTTTTCCGCCGCAAACCCGCCCTTGAACCGACGGTGCAGTGTCACTACCCTCCCCGCCCGCACGGGAAGGCGGGCCGGGCGATTCCGCCCAGCCTGCCCACTCCCGCGCATCCTGCCCGGGCCGTCTCCGCCGGCCGCGCGGTGGGCCATCCGTCCCTCGGAGCCGATTCCTTACCGGGTCTCCGCGCGTCACGCGGCATCCCAGGACACGCCTGCCCATGCATTATTTCCTGCGCGCCCTCCGCGAAGCGGCCAAGAATTGGCCGCTGCTGGCCGCCGCCATGCTCTGCTCCGCGGCCGTCGCCGCACTGTGGAGCGCCAACATCGCGGCCCTGCACCCGATCATCGAGGTCACGCTGAAGGGGGAATCGCTCCAGGAATGGAATCGTCGCGAGGTGGACGCAGCCCGGGGGCGGATCGAGGCGGCCGGCGCCGAGAGAAAGATCCTCGAGACGCGGATCGCCGGGGCGGATGAACTCGGCCCGGATGAACGCAGTCAGGCACGGAACCGGATCGCATACCTGGCCGAGCGGGAGAAGGTCGACGGGCGATCCGTCACCTGGGGCGAGTCGCTCGGGCCGTGGCTCGACCGGCTGCTGCCGCTCGACCCCTTCAAGACCGTGCTCGTGGTCGTGGCCTTCGTCGTCGTCAGCACCATCCTCAAGCACCTGCTCCTGCTCACCAGCACGATGCTCGTCAGTTGGGTGGCGATGGAGATCACCCGCACCATCCGCGCCAAGATCTTCGACAAGGCGCTGGAGCTCGATCGGGCGCAGTTCATGCGCCAGGGATCGGCGGGCTTCATGGCCCAGGTCACGCACACCTCCGAAATGCTCGCCAGCGGCATCACCACCGTGTACGGCGGCGCGATCACCGAGCCGCTGAAGATCATCGGCTGCCTGGGGGGGGCGTTCGTGGTCTCGTGGCGGCTGACGCTGGCCTGCCTCACGCTGGCCCCGGTCGTCGGCTTCCTGATGGTCTGGCTCAATCGCCGCATGCGCGGCGTCTCCAAGAACATCCTCGCCCGCTCCCGGGGCTTCCATCACGTGCTCCTCGAGGCCCTCAACAACGTCCTCACGGTGCAGGCCTACACGATGGAGGCCTTCGAGCGGCAGCGGTTTCGCGACTGCACCCGCGACATGATGCGGGTCGGCATGCGGCACACCTTCTACAACGCGCTCGCCAACCCGATCACGGAGATCCTCGGCATCGGCATGGTGGCGACGTCGATCGTCGTGGGGGCGTGGCTGGTCATCAACAAGGAGACGCGGATCTTCGGCATCACGATGACCGACCAGCCGATGACCCCGTCGGGGATCATGGTGTTCTTCGGGCTCCTGATCGGGGCCAGTGATCCGGTCCGCAAGCTGTCGGGAGTGATCACCGGGTTCAACATGGGGATCGTCGGCGCGCAGGGGCTCTATCCCCTTCTCGACACCCCCTCCAAGCTCGTCGAGTCGCCGCAGCCGCGGACGCTCCCCTCGCCGCACCGCGAGATCCGCCTCGACGGGGTCTCGTTCAGCTACGACGGCATCGACACCGTGCTCCGCGACGTCGACGTGGCGGTCGCCTTCGGCGAGCGGGTGGCGATCGTCGGCCCCAACGGCGGCGGCAAGAGCACGCTGGTGAACCTGATCTGCAGGTTCTACGACCCCACCGCGGGCCGCGTGCTCCTCGACGGCGTGCCGCTCACCGAACTCTCCCTCCACGACCTGCGCCGGCGGATCGCGATCGTCACGCAGCAGACGGAGCTGTTCAACGAGTCGATCCACTTCAACATCCGGTACGGCCGCTGGGACGCCAGCGACGAGGAGATCGAGGCGGCGGCCCGCAAGGCACACGCCCACGAGTTCATCGCCGACTTCCCCGAGGGCTACCGGACGATGGTCGGGCCCAACGGGTTCCGGCTCTCCGGCGGCCAGCGGCAGCGGATCGCCCTCGCCCGGGCGTTCCTCCGCGATGCCGAGATCCTCGTCCTCGACGAGGCGACCAGCCAGATCGACGTGGAGAGCGAGCGGCTCATCCACGAGGCGCTCGCCGCCTACGTCGAGAACCGGACCGTGATCATGATCACCCACCGGGCGAGCACGCTCGCCCTCGCCGACTCGATCCTCGAGGTCGAGCACGGGACGGTGCGGAAGCGGCCGGCGGCCCAGCAGCGGGCCGCCTGAGCCGCGGACCGGCGGCGGCCGCCGGTCCGCGGGTGCTGTTTTTGCTAGACTCCGCTCCATGTCGGACATCATTTCCTGCATCTGCGGATACCGCGGCGCCGCCGTCGTCGAGGACGGGCGGACCGTCTGCCCGCTCTGCCAGGGCCGGGTGAAGAGCATCGAAATCGATCCGCTGCCGGACGACGGCCGGCCGAAGCGACGCCGCTTCCGGCTGCCGGGCGAGGACGCGGAGGAGGAGGCGCCGGCGGAAGCCGAAGCCCCATGGCCGGCCGCCGAGGAACAGGAGGCCGATGCCGCGGCCCTGCCGCTCGACGATGACTCCGTTCAGCCCGCGGGTCCGGTCGTCTACCGCATTCCCTGCCCCAAGGGGCACGTGCTCGACGTCCGCGAGGATCTGCTCGGCCAGCAGGTGGTCTGCCCCGACTGCAACACGTTCTTCGTGCTCCGCGCCACCGACAGCCTGGAGTATCGCAAGGAGCAGACGCGGCGGCGGCAGCTCGCCGAAGAGCGACGCGCCGAGTCCTGGCTCAAGATCGCGATCTGGGCGGCGGTGATCATCGGATTTTCGTTCATCGTGATGATCGTGATCGCCCTCAACCCCGGGCTCTGGCGCCGAGACTGACGGGCGCCGGCCGTCAGCCGCCCAGCCGGTCCCGCCAGGCGGCGGTGTCGGCGGGTTCGTAGCGGTCGAGTTCGAAGCTGTCGCGGACGATCGCCCGCAACGCGCGCAGGTCGAGGATGCGGTCGCGGGCCGCGACCTGGACGAGCAGGTTGCCGATCGCCGTGGCTTCGACCGGGCCGGCGACGACCGGCCGCCCGGTGGCGTCGGCGATCATCTGGCAGAGGAGCCGGTTGCGGACGCCGCCGCCGACGACGTGCACGGTGCCGACGCGGCGGCCGAGAAGTTCGTCGAGCCGGCCGAGCGTGCGCTGGATGGCGGCGGCCACGCTTTCCATCGCGGTCCGTACGACGGCGGCCGTGGTCTCGGGCACCGGCTCCCCCGCCTCACGGGCCAGGCCGCGAATCGCGGCCGGCATGTCGGCCGGGGCGACGAGGGAAGGATGGTCGGGATCGATGATCGTGCGCAGCGCGGGAGCCTCCGCCGCCAGCGCCGTGAGCTGGTCCCACGACCAGCCCTTCCCCTCGCGCTGCCAGGCGGCCCGGCATTGCTGCACGAGCCAAAGCCCGCAGACGTTCTTGAGCAGCCGCGTGGTGCCGCCGACGCCGGCCTCGTTGGTGAAGTTGTGGGCCAGGCAGGCCGGCGTGACCAGGGGCCGATCGAGTTCGGCGCCCACCAACGCCCACGTGCCGAGGCTGACGTAGCACCAGTCCGGCCGGCTGCTCGGCGGGTCGAGTGCCGGCACCGCGGCCACGGCGCTGGCCGTGTCGTGCGTGCCGGGGACGATGACCCGCACGCCGGCGAGGCCCGTCTCCTCGGCCACCTCCGGCCGCAGGCCGCCGAGATCCGTGCCCGGCACCGTGATCGGCCCGAAGATGTGCCGCGGCAGGCCGAACCTTTCGAGCAGCGGAAAGGCCCAGTCGCCGGTCCGCGGGTCGAAGCACTGCGTGGTCGACGCGTTGGTCCGCTCGTTCGAGACTGTGCCGGAAAGCAGCCAGTGGACCAGGTCGGGGATCATCAACAGCCGAGCGGCCGACGCGAGCGCCGTCGAGCCCCGGGCCTGCATCGCCAGCAATTGGTAGAGCGAGTTGATCTCCATGAACTGCAGGCCGGTCGCGGCGAAGATGTCGGATCGCGGCACGGTGCCCTCGGCCGCGGCGAGCAGGCCCCGGGTCTGCGGGTCGCGATAGCAGATCGGGTTGGCGAGCAGGTCGCCGTCGGCACCGAGGAAGGCGAAGTCCACGCCCCAGGTGTCGACGCCGACGCTGGCGACGGCGCGGCCGTGCCGCTGCGCGGCCAGCCGCAGGCCGGCCACGACCTCGCGCCAGAGAAGGGGCAGATCCCAGACGAGGCGGCCGCCGAACGACAGCGGGGCGTTCTCGAAGCGGTGGACTTCATCGAGTTCGAGGATGCGGCCGTCGAAAGCCCCTGAGAGCACACGGCCTCCGGACGCCCCGAGATCGACCGCCAATGCAACGCTGCGTGCCATCCTCAAGCGCTCCCGTCGGACAGGTCAGGCGCCCACAGGGGCGCGAATCCGGGGCATGATGCGGCAAAGGGGACAAAAGAGGGAGAGACTGCCGGTTTCTCCGGCCGCCCCTGTGTCGAAAACCCGCCGGCTGTCGATGAACCAGCCGGCGAAGTATACTTCATATACCTGACCAACTTGATGAGGATTCGATCGTGGCCGATGCCACAGCGGCCGTTTCGGACGGCGAACAGCAGCCCGTCGAGCAAGCTTCGGCGGAAGTGCGCGCCGAACTGGCCGACGCCAGCCGGAGGCTCGAGTCGGCGGAGCCGACCGAGATCATCCGCTGGGCGTTCGAACGGTTCGGCACCAGACTCACCATGGCCACGGCCTTCGGGCCCGAAGGCTGCCTGATGCTGCACTGGATCGCGGCCGTCGCCCCCGGAATGCACGTCTTCAATCTCGACACCGGGTACCAGTTTCGGGAAACGCTCGAACTCCGCGACCGGATCGCCGCCCGCTACGGGATCGAGGTGACTCTCGAGCGCCCCGCGGCCTCGGTTGCCGAGTACGAGCGGCACCACGGCGGGCCGCTGTACCGCACCGATCCCGATCGCTGCTGTGCCGATCGCAAGCTCGCCGTCGTCCGCCGGGTGCTCGCCAACTTCGACGCCTGGATGACCGCCATCCGGCGCGACCAGAGCCCGGATCGCGCCACGGCCCCGATCGTCGGCTGGGACCACAAGTTCGGAGTCGTCAAGGTCTCGCCGCTCGCCACCTGGACGAAGGCGAAGGTCTGGGAAGCGATCGTGCGCCACGACGTGCCCTACAACCCGCTCCACGACCAGGGCTACGTGAGCATCGGGTGCGCGCCCTGCACCCGGTCGATCGCGTTCGGGGAGGATGAGCGGGCCGGCCGGTGGAGCGGAACTGCCAAGACGGAATGCGGACTGCACACGGCGGGCCATTGAAGCCCCCGCGACGAGGTTTCCATGCGACTCTCCGCCCGCACCGAGTATGCCGCAATCGCCGCGGTCGAGCTGGCGCGTCACTGGCAGGCCGAGGAGCCTGTGCGGATTCGGGAGATCAGCGCGACGCAGGGCGTTCCCGCCCGCTTTCTCGTCCACATCCTCCTGCAGCTCAAGCAGGCGGGACTCGTGGCCAGCACGCGGGGCGCGGCCGGGGGCTACCGGCTCGCCCGGCCACCGGAGGAGATCACGCTCGACGACCTGCGGGCGGCGATCGAAGGGCCGGGAACGGACGTCGCCCCGGTGACTGCGGCGCTCGCCTCCCGGTCGCGGCTGGCGGGCGCTCTGGCGGACTCGTGGGGCGCGGCGGCGCGGGCGGAGGCCGACGCCCTGCGCGGCACGACGCTGGCGGACCTCGTGGCCCGCTGCCGGTCCGGCGAGGCGATGTATTACATCTGAAGATCGCGCCTGTCGGGCCATCCATGGCCCCGACAGGCTTACGCTCGGCGGGGCGAAGCCGAGGTTCGCCGCGCCGAGCCGCCCGGCCTCCAGCCGGGCGTCGGTGGTGCGCGGGGCGGGCACGCGGCGCGGCCAATGGCCGCTGCGTGCAGGGGGACACCGCGCCCAACAGCGTGCGTCGTTCAGCGGGCACGCGGCGCGGCCAATGGCCGCTGCGTGCAGGGGGACACCGCGCCCAACAGCGTGCGTCGTTCAGCGGGCACGCGGCGCGGCCAATGGCCGCTGCGTGCAGGGGGACACCGCGCCCAACATCGTGCGTCGTTCAGCAGGCACGCGGCGCGGCCAATGGCCGCTGCGTGCAGGGGGACACCGCGCCCAACATCGTGCGTCGTTCAGCAGGCACGCGGCGCGGCCAATGGCCGCTGCGTGCAGGGGGACGCCGCGCCCAACAGCGTGCGTCGTTCAGCGGGCTCGCGGCGCGGCCAGAGGCCGCTGCGTGCAGAGGGACACCGCGCCCAACGACGAACATCTGACGTCGATGCATCCGTGAGGGGTTGCCCATGTCCCGAGAGACGGCGTTGCTGGCAAGTGAAGGCAGGAAGCCGAAAACGCAGCCAGCATCGAGTGAACGAAGGCCCGGAGGACCGAAGTCAACGTCCGACGAGCGGGGCATGGGCTACCCCGAATCGTCGGGGCGTTCTGTCAACTCTTGGATGCTCCCGGTAGTAAGGCACGCGGCGCGGGCAATGGCCGCTGCGTGCCGGGGACGCCGCGCCCAACTGACGATGACGACAGATGATGCCGTCACCCGCCACGCACACCGGTCAGCAATTCCTCGAGCAGCCGGGCGAACTCCCGCTTCCGAATCGGCAGCCGCGTGATCCGCCGCAACGCATCCCCCCGCGCCATGCCGTCCACCGCAGTCTGCGTCTCCCCTGCCACCAGCACCGCGGGCAGGCCGGCATATGCCGGATCGTTCGTCAACGCGTTGAAGGCGTCGATCGCCTCCTTCCCCAGCGTGTGACTGCTGATGACCAGACAATCGGCCGTCCGATTCACCCCCGCGCACATCGTCAACGCCCGCCGCGGATTTCCCGTGACGAGCACGCGGTAGCCGATGGCGGCGAAAAACTCGCGAAACGCCCGCTGGGCGGCCTCGTTCGACTCGACCAGCATGAGCGTCCCCTTGGTCGGTGCAGGACCGCCGGCCGGAACCGACGCGGACGCCGCACCGGCATCCGCACCGGAATGCGTCTCCAGCAACTGCTCGACGGCCCGACGCACGTCTGCCACCGTCTGCCAGCGCTCAAGCGGGTCGAGCGCCGTCATCCGCCCGATCTTCTCGATGACGTCGCGCGGCAGATGCGGCGCCCGCGCAGACAACGGAACGAACTTCTCGAACCGGCTCGGATCGCTCCGCAGGGTGCGGTCGCGGGTTTCGGCGAGGGCCGGCTGGCCGGTGAGCATCAACTGGGCCAGCGTGCCGAAAAAGAAGATGTCGCTGCGGACGCTGTCGTCCCGCATGTCGGTGAGTTTCTCCAGCGTCGCATATTCGATGGTCCGCGGCTGGTCCATGCGGCCCAGCGAACTGTCCCCCGTCTCGTCGGTGCCGGCGAGGCCGAAATCGACGAGCTTGGCCTGGCCCGCCGCGGAGACGAGCACGTTGGAGGCCTTGAGATCGCGGTGCGTGACGCCGCGCCGGTGCGCGTATTCGAGACCGGCCGCCATCTGCCGGGTCAGGTCGAGCGCGCACGGCAGGTCGAGTGCGCCGCGCAACTTGACCAGTTCGCGCAGCGTCTGTCCCTCGACGAATTCCATCGTCAGGTAACTGCTGCCGTGCTCCTCGCCCACCTCCTCGATGGCGACGATGTTGGCATGCCGCAGCAGCCGCCCCATCTCCCCCTCGCGGCGAAAGGCCTGCTGCCTCTCGCGGTCGTCCGCATGCCGACCGCGCAGCACCTTGACGGCGCTGATCTGCCCCGTGTCACGATCGACGGCGCGAAAAACGCGGGCGAACGACCCGGCCCCCACCTGGTAGAGGATCTTGCTCCGACCGTAAAAGAAGCCGCGCCGGTCGCCGCGCAGGAGCCGTTCGAGCTGGTAGCCCGTGATGATTTCGCGGCGCACGAGCGTCGCCCGCAGGGCGTCGATCGACAGGCCGCGGCCGCCGGCTTCGCGAACCGCGGCCTCGACCGCGGCCGGTGCGGCGAGTTCGAGCTCGACGATCGTCTGGGCGAGTTGCTCCGGCGTCGGTTGGTACATGCTTCCCTTGACTGTCCCTGCCCCGGCGGCCCGTCGTGCGGCACCACTGCCGAACCCCGCTTCATAATCGCGGCCGCGGCCACCACTGCAAGCCCGCCTCCTTCGCCGGCGCGCGGAAACCGGGAAAAATGCGGGCAATTCACCCGGTCCCAGCTGGTCTGGAACCGGCCATGACGGGGCTGCTACAAGTCTTTCCCGGCTCCCGCCCGGGCCGGCGTCGACCCGGCCTGACCACATTTCGTCGCCACGACCTGCGCCTTCCAGGCGCGACCCGCGCCTCCCTTGCGCGACCCGCGCCCGCCATGAACACCCGGCCATTCCACCGACGCAGAGCCGGGCCGGCGTCGGAGCCGGGAAGACGGACTGACGGCGACCGTCTCCGGACAGCGGTCCTGACGCTGGCGACGGCCGTGGCACATGTCGCCACCACGTCCTTGGCAGCGCCGTCGCCGCCGGCCAGGGGGACCTGGCAGCTCGTCGCCGCCGATGCGCCGGTGCGGGGCACGCACGCCGTCGTGGAGGATGGAGGCCGCCTGCAGCAGCCGGTCGATCGGTTCGTCGTCGACGCCGCCCCCGGCACGCGGCCCCGGATCGAGATGCCCGTCGGCCCGGCGGCGGTCATCGACGAGTTTCAGGCCTCCGTCTGGATCCGGGCAAATCGTCCCGACATCCGGCTCGTGGCCCGGGTCGTGCTGCCGCGATTCATCTCCCGGAAGACGGGGCGACCGCTCGACCTGCTCATCCCCGGCCCGGGATCGCGGGAGGTCGGCCGCTGGGAGCAGCTCGCGATCGACCGCCTGCCCACGGCACTCGCCCGCCGCCTCCCCGCCCTGCTGCTCGAGCACGGCACGGGCGGCGACCTCGCCGGCGCGGCGATCACGCACCTGCTCCTCGACCTGCAGCCACAACCCGGCCGGCACGAAATCGACGTCGAGGCCGCCGTTATCGAAGGCAACGTCACGCTCCCGGCCGGGCCGGAACAGCTCGGTTCCCACACCCGGGACCCACGTGTCGTGCCCGCCTCGGCAGAGCTGCCCGTCGCCGACGCGACGGACCCGCCGGCAGGGCTGTCGAGCGGGGTGATCGACGTGGCGGGCGTTCCCTTCTTTCCGCGGGCGATCGAGCACCGTGGCGAACCGCTGGCGACGCTTGCCGGCCTCGGCTTCAACTGCGTCAGGCTCTTCGAGCCGGCGACGCGAGAGCTTCTCGTCGAGGCGCGGCAGGCGGGCATGTGGGTGATCTGTCCGCCGCTGCCGCTGCCCGATGTCGATGTCCGCGATCCGACCCCGGCGCCCGTGCTCCGCAACTGGGACCGGGTGCTGATGTGGGATCTGGGCAGCGGCCTCGCCGAGGCCGACGTCGAACCGCTCGCCGAACGGTCGCGGCGGGTCAAGGAGTGCGACCTGCTGCGGCCGAACCGGCCGGTGATCGCCGCCGCCGATTCGGCGGCCCGCGGCGTGTCGCGCCACGTCGACATGCTGGTGGCGCGGCGGGCAGTGCTCGGCACCAGCCTGGAACTCGGCGACTACCTCGGCTGGCTCCGCGAACGGCCCCGGCTCGCCCGCCCGGGCACGCCGCTGCTCGCCACGCTCGCCACCGAGATCGACGCCAAAGCAGCCCGTCAGGCCGCGCTGCTCGCGGGCGTGGGGAGCAACGGTCTCGCGGTCGATCCCGAAAGCCTCTCCCTCGCGTCGCTCACCGCCGTGGCCGCAGGCGTCCGCGGAATCTTCTATTCGTCGTCGCGGCGGATCGACGGCAGCGACACCGAGTCGCGGGCGCGGGCGGCCGCCGTGCGCGAAACCAACCTCCGGCTCGCCATGCTCGAACCCTGGGGTGCGGCAGGCCGGTTCTCCGCGCCCGCCCAGACGAGCAGCCCCGACGTGCAGGCCTTCGTGTTGGAGGCGGCCCGGGCGCGCATGGTTCTCGTCTGGCGGGCCGCGCCGGGAGCGCAGATCTGCGCCCGGCGGTACGACGGCGCGGTGCCGCTCCCCAACGCCGCCCTGACCGTGCTCGTGCCGGGGGTGCCCGAGGCGCATCAGGCCTGGGAGGTCGCGCCGGGCGGACTGCGGCCACTCGCCCAGCGACGCGGCACCGGCGGCGTGATCGTGACGCTCGACGACTTTGCCACGCACGCCTTGATCCTCATCAGCGGCGAGCCGGCGGTGACGGCCCATGTTCAGGCCAAACTGCGCGAGACGTTGCCCGCGGAGGTTGCAGCGACGCGGACGACTACCGCGCTCGTCCTCGCCGCCGCCGCCCGCGTGCTCGAGCAGGCGCCGGCGCGGGCGCTGGGCAACCTTCCCGTCGCGGAGATGCTCGGCGCGGCACGGCAGGCCGCGGTCGATGCCGAGGCGGTCCTCGCCGCGGACCCGGCTGCGGCCGCCACCCGGTATCGCCGGGCGGCGGCGATCGCCGGCCAGTTCGAGCGGCTTGTTTGGGAGCGCGGCGTGCAGGGCACGGGATCGATCATCGCGCTGACGGCCAGTCCGCTGGCGGTTTCCGACGCGACGCTCGTCGAGCAGTGGCGGTTCACGGAGGCGATCGCCGCGGCCACGCCCGGCGCCGGGCTGCTTGCCGGCGGCGGCATGGAGCGGGTCGAAGACCTCGCCGCCGAAGGCTGGCGGCACTTCGCCCAGCCCGGCCCCGACATCCGCACGAAGGTCGAGGTCGTGCGCGACGGCGCGTTCGCCGGCATCGGCAGCCTGCTCCTCGCGGCGACGCCCACCGCGGCCGATGCCGCGCCCATCGTCGTCGAGACGCCACCGGTCTGGGTGACGACGCCGCCGCTTCGCGCACCGGCGGGCAAACTTCTGGAGATCTCGGCCCGCGTCTGGGTGCCGGAGCCGATCCGTGGAAGCGTCGACGGCCTGCTCGTGTTCGATTCGCTCGGCGGACCGGCGCTCGCTGATCGCGTCCGCGCGACCCGCGACTGGAGGCAGGTGACGCTCTACCGGATCGTGCCTCCGGAGACAGAGGAGCCGCTCGTCGTGACCTTCGCCCTCACCGGCCTGGGTCGGGCGCTCGTCGACGAGGTTTCGGTGCGCGTGGTGGAGCCGGGAGGGTCGGGCGTGCCGGCACAATCCGTCGCACTGCCGCAGGGCGGCTTCCCGGCGCCGTCCGATCTCCTCTCGCCGCCCAGTCCGGGAGCAGGTGGTCCGGTACCGGGTGGACCGAAAACGGGCGACACGTCCCCGGCCGCACCCGCGCAGGCCGGCAGGGCACCGCTGGCCTGGCCCGGCATGAACCTGGGCTGGCCGGCGTTGCCCGGATTTCGCCCGACGAACACGCCGCCCGTCGGCGATGATGGCGGCTCCATCGACCCGTTCCGCAGAGCGCGGGGCGACGATCCCGCACCCGAGTGACTCCCCGACGACCCGCGGCACGGAGACGATTGCATCGACCGAATCCGCATGGCTGATCGCCTGCCCGGCCCACGGTCGTTACCCATCTCAGGGTGGTTCCCGTCTCCGCTCCGCGACACCTCGGGTTACGGAGTGGCTCCCGCCAAAGTCCCGCCGGTGTTCCAGCGCCTGGGTGGTCGGTTCCGCTCGACGCGGTCGAAATGGGTCTGCCTCGCCGCGGCCTCATGTCCGGGGTTCACGAGCCAGCCGCCGGCATCGCGCTGGCGACCTATGGCCTCGGAGTTGCGGCCGACATCGACATCGAGCGGTTCCTGCGTCTGGAGCCGTTCCCGGTCCCGGCCGACCAGCGGGCCGCAAACGGCGGGCCGAGCGCGACCCGGCCGCGGGCGTCGAGGTCCGCGAGCCGGCGAGTGCACTCGGCGACGAGCGCCGCGTCGTCGAGCGCCGCCACCTCGGCGGGCGTGATCAGGCTGCCGAACTCGAGCCTGATCCGGCCCGGCCGGGGAAAGCGGGCGGTCCGCGGCCAGCACTCGTGGGCGCCGACGATCGCCACCGGCACGATTGGCACACCGGCCCGGCGGGCGATGATCGCGAAGCCGCTCTTGATCTCGCCGAGCCTGCCGTCGCGGGTGCGCGTCCCCTCGGGAAAGAGAATCACGGCCGCTCCGCCCTGGAGCCGCCGGATCACCGTCTTCATCCCGGCCAGGGCCGACGCCTCGCGGTCGATCGGCACCGCATCCAGCGCCGTGATCACCGCCCCGAACGGCTTGAACGCATAGAGCGTGCTCCGGGCGAGGCTCGACAGGCGGCGGTCGGTCGCCAGCCCGAGCAGCAGCGGATCGAGATGACTCTGGTGGCTGGAGAGGACGAGCAGCCCGCCCGTGGCGGGCAGCGGATGCGCGAACCGCATCCGAAATCCGAACACCGACACCGCCAGCGTGCGGCAGAGCACCCAGAGCACGGAGTAGAGCCAGCGGCCGAACCGGGAGTGGCCCCCGCCGGTCGCCGGCCGGCCGGCCGGCAGGGCGGTCGTCGCTCCACCCGCCGCGTCGCTCATGGCTCCGCGTCCCCGCGCCGGCGGCCCTCGACGAGCGCCACCAGCCGCTCCACCACCTCGTCGCGGGTCAGTCCGTCGGTCTCGAGGACCACGGCATCGTCCGCCGCCCGCATCGGCCCCACGGCCCGCGACCGATCCCCCTCGTCGCGCACTCCCTGCGCCTCGAGTACCTCGGCGAACGTCACCCCGTTGCCGCGGGCGGTCTCCTCGGCATGCCGCCGGCGGGCCCGCTCCTCCGCCGAGGCCGTCACGAACACCTTGACCTCGGCCTGCGGAAACACCACCGAGCCCTGGTCGCGGCCCTCGGTGACGACGTCGATTCCCCGGGCCATCCGGCGCTGGATCCGCTTCATCGCCTCACGGACCGGCGCCGCGTCGGCCACCGGCCGGGTGGCGCGGGTGATTCGCTCGGTGCGGATCTCGACCGACACGTCACGGCCGTCCACCAGCACGCGGCCGTCGCGAAACTCGATCACGACCGCCTCCGCGAGGGCCGCGACGGCGCCGGCGTCCTCGAGCGGGATGCCCCGGTCCAGAGCCTCGAGCGCGATCGCCCGGTACATCGCACCGGTATCCATGTAGCACCAGCCGAGCCGGGCGGCGAGCGCACGTGCGGCCGAACTCTTCCCGGCGCCGGCGGGTCCGTCGAGCGTGACGATCATCGGCGAAACTCCAGATCGAGATGCAGCCACTGATGGGGGGCGAGGGCGACCGTCGTGGCCCGTCCCTCCACGCGCACGACAGGCTCCGCGCGGCTGCCGCCGTCGGGATCGCAGACGGCCGCCCGCAGCGGCTCAGCTGCCCAGACGACTCGCACCTCCCCTGCCCGACCGGCCGATTCGAGCAGCCCCACGCGCAAACGGGTCGCACCGGTGCCGCCTGGTTCGACCGTGGCGGCGGTGAGCCGCACGTTGTCGGGAAGCCCCGCGGGCATGTGCCAGCCCCGACCGGCGAGCAGATCGAGGGCGGCATCCCAGGGCCGTGGCAGATCCAGTCCGACGGCCAGCCGGCGGCTGGCGGACGTGCCGCCGGGCAGGAGCAGGACCGCATCCAGGACGTGCCCCTCGGCGAGGGTGTGCCAGGGCAGCCCCCCCGTCAGGATCGTCACGGCGTCGTCCGGCCCGCGAACCGCCTCGCGGTGCACAGTCACGAAGTGCGGTGCGGTGAACCAGCCGCGGGACGTCTCGACCGCCTGCCCGTGCAGGCTGCGGCTAATCCGCACGTCGTCATTCTCGTTCCAGGCGAACCGGCAGGCGACGTGGGTGTCGAGGGGCGGTCCGGCCAACGCCGCCGGCAGCCGGACCTCGATGTCGAAGATCGCGACCGGCAGGCCCGCGGCCAGCGACACCCGCTGCACGAACGCCCCACCCTCGACGCCCGACGCCCAGGCGAGGCGGCCGCGGCTCTCGATGCCTTCGGCACCGCTGCCGGTCTTCACGCGGACCACCGACTCGGCCCGCATCGTCGTGTACTCGGCGACGTCCTCTGGCATGGCCCAGGGCCGCGCCGCGTCGGTCCTGCGCACGGTGGACCGCACGGCGATCTGCTGCGACACGCGATTGCCACGATCGCTCAGCCGCCGGAACGACAGCATGCCCCCTGACTCGCGATGGGCCCGCAGCTGCACGATCCCGTTGTCGAGCAGCAGGTCGTCCCGACCGGCACGGCTGCCGCCGACGACCCGGCTCCACAGCCCCTTCCGCCTGTCGCCGGCCGGCGCGGCGGCTGCCGCCGCTCCGGCCGCTGCCGGCTCGAGGAACCCGGCGACCTCGTCGCGGCCGGCCACGATGCCGGCGGCCTCGCGCGAGGCCGCCGTGATCGCCGCCGTGATCGGATCCGCCGCGCCGCCCGCCGCCTCCGGTCGCGTCGGCGGAAAATCGTCGGCCGCGAACGACAGGCTCGTGCCGGCGTTTTCCATGCGCCGGAAGAAATCCTCGGGGGAGACGAACGTGCCTAGCGCCGTGCTCCGGGACGCCGCGAGCCGCAGGGCCGTCAGCCAGGGGCTCGCGGTGCCTGCGTAGTGGGCCAGCGACACTACCGCCGTGTGCTCATGATCGAGCGCGTCGCTGATCCGCTCCGGCAGCCCGAGAATGGCCGCGGCCGACCGGACGTCGACGGGACGCCGCGCGACGGCATCGATGGCGGCGCCGCCGGCCCCTTCCCAGCGGAAGAACCCCGCCTGCGGTTCGGGAAGCCGGCTGCCGTCGAAACTGGACCAGATGGCGCCCGCATAGCCGAACTGCCCGAGCAACTGTGGCAGCACGGCGGTCGCACAGCCGGCCCGGGCCGCGTATACCCGGGGGGCGACGCCGAGGTGCGTCCGCCAGACGGCGTGGCCGGCGCGGAGGGAGCCGAGAATCCCCTCGGCCGCCAGCGCGTCGAGCGGGGGCAGATCGCGATCGCGGCCGCCGCAGGGCGTCACGCGTCCCGACTGGACCGCGTCGCGCAGGGCGGCCAGCGACTCAGGATGGTTCGCGGCCAGTGCCGCGATGGTCTCTCCGGAGGCGACGATGCCCAGGGGAACCGGTGCTTCGAGCTCGCCCCGCAGCGGCCGGCCGAGCGTCGATTCGGCGAGGAGCACGATGTCGAGGATCCAGAAATCGACCGGATAGTAGCGGGCCCGGGCGGTTGCCAGATGGACGTAGCAGTCGCCGATGCCCGCCCGGGCCTCGGCCGCGCGGCCGGCGACCGCGGCCCGTGCCGCCGCGACGACGGCGGTGCCGAAGCCCGAGGCTTCCAGGTTCGCTGCCGATCGCATCCGTCGGGCGAGCAGTTCGGAGAGCAGCGTGGCCAGGCCGAGGGCGACGAACTCCCCGTCCAACTCGTCGCCGCCCGCCGTCTGCGGCAGGCCCGCGGCCGCGACCGCGGCGGCGACGATCTCCTCCCGGCGGCGGACGCCCCGCACGCGGGGACCGGCGGCGACCGTCCCGTCCGCCTGGCCGGCGAAACGAGCGTCGAAAGCGGCGGGCACGATCTCCAGCGTCGTGGGTGCGGAGGGGGCGGGCAGGTCGACGCTTGCCCATTCCGGGATCGCGCCGACGGCGGCGACCAACCGCGGATGCCAGGCCGCCGTCCAGGCGGCGAGCAGGTCCTCCGCTTCGACCTCTTCCAGCGATGCAGGGAAGCCGTCCAGGGAATGGCAGGGAAGAAAAACCCTGATGGTTTGGATGGTCATGGCGGAGAGTGTAATCCATCCGCCGCGCGTCGCCCGCTTCCGCCCAGGCCGGGCAGGCGCCGCGTTTGACACGCGCCGAATCCGCTCTCTACGATTGCTGTTGTTCGCGTCAGTTTCCGACCGCGAGATTCCCCGGGCCCGCCCCGACGGTCCTCACTCGACCGGCCCATTTGGATCGCTTCCATGGCCCGCAGTCCCTACGCCTGGGGCATCGACATCGGCAAGTCGTCGCTCAAGGCGCTGCGCTGCCGGCGGCCCGACGACGACTCCCGCGAGCTGGTGGCGGAGGCCTTCGATTACATCGAGTATCCGACGGTCCTGACCCAGTCGGATGCCGACCCCGTCGAGCTCGTCCGCACGGCGCTGCGCGATTTCATGGCCCGCAACACCGTCGTCGGCGACCGGGTCGCGGTCTCGGTCCCGGGCCAGTCGGGGCTTTCGAAGTTCATCAAACTTCCCCCCATCGAGGCGAAGAAGATCCCCGACATCGTCCGGTACGAGGCCCGGCAGCAGATCCCGTTTCCTCTGGAGCAGGTGATCTGGGACTGGCAGCGGCTCGCCGGGGGCATGGAAGAGGCGGGCTTCGTCCTCGACGCCGAGGTGGCGATCTTCGCGATGAAGCGCGAGCAGGTCTACAAGGCGCTCGAACCGTTGACGGCGGCCGGCATCGAGGTGGACATCCTCCAGCTGTCGCCGATCGCCCTGGCGAACATGGTGATGTTCGACCAACTCCCCGACCCGGCGACCATCGATCCGGACAAGCCGCCGCAGTCGCTCGTCCTCGTCGCCACCGGCGTCGATTCCACCGACGTGGTGGTGACCAACGGGCTGCGGATCTGGCAGCGCAGCATGCCGATCGGGGGCAGCACGTTCAGCAAGGCCCTGGTCAAGGACCTGAAGCTGACCTTCGGCAAGGCGGAGCATTTGAAGCGGAATGCGGTCCGGGCCGAGGACCCGAAGGCGGTGTTCAAGGCGATGCGACCCGTGTTCGGCGAATTCGCTGCGGAACTGCAGCGGTCGCTCAACTACTTCACCGGGGCCGACCGCGGCGCGACGCTCGGCAGGGTGCTCCTGCTCGGCAACTCGACGAAGCTCCGCGGACTCGCCGAATACGTCGGCAAGCAGTTGCAGCTCGACGTGCAGCGGCTCGAAAAGTTCAATCGGCTCGCCGGGCAGGCGGTGCTGGCGGCGCCCGCCTTCCGGGAAAACAGGCTCGCATTCGGCACGGCCTACGGGCTGGCGCTGCAGGCCGCCGGCATGGCCCCCCTGCGGACGAACCTCCTTCCTCAGTCGGTCGCCGTGGACCGGCTCGTGGAGGCGAAGAAGCCGGCGATGCTCGCGGGGGCGATGGCCCTGCTCGCGGCGGCGTTGTTGACCTACGTCGGCTCCTACTTCGCCTGGGAAAGCTACCTGCCGGTCCACTTCACCGCGGCCTTCGCGGAGGCCGACGTCGTCGCCCGGGCGTCGCAGGACGCCATCGGGGCGTTCGGATCGGCGACCGAGGAACTGCGGAAGACGATCGCCGAGCAGGTGCCGTTGGTCGAGATGCAGGTCCGGCGGGCGCAGACGCTCGACATGTTCCGGGCGGTGCGGGCGCTCCTGCCGCACGAGAAAATGGAGGCCGCGAACCCGGCGGATCGGATCGAACTGCACATCGACAGCATCGACTGCGAGTACTTTCCCGACCTCCAGGCCTGGTTCGCCGGTGTCGGTGGGGCCTGGGAGAAGACCCAGGACTGGGGGCGCAACGACGGCGGTCCGGCGGCCGCGACGCCCGTACCGGTCGCCGACCCGACAAACGCCGGCGGCGCGGCTCCGCTGGAAGCCGCGGCGGCCGCGGGGCCGCCCGGCCCTCAGGGGCCCGGCTGGATCGTCGAAATTCGCGGCCACCACTATCGCAACGGGCAGGATTACAAGCCGTACGATGGCGAGAATTTCGTCCACTCCACGCTGATTCGCGGCCTGCTCGGCAGGCAGGCAGGCGTACGGCTGACGATGTCGACCGGGAACGGCAGCCGCGATGCGACCGTCAAGGATCTCGGCATCGGCTTCCCCGTCGTCGTCGACGCGAAGCAGCCGACGACCGAAAAGATCTCCAAGCCGAAGCCGGGCATGGCGGCGAGCGGGGCCATGGACACCATCGACTTGCAAAGCATGCGGTTCACCGTCCAGTTCGTCTGGCAGCCGCAGGGGCGTGCGCTGCCCCCATCTCCCGCGGCGCCGCCGAATTGACGGAAGGTCGCACCGAGCCATGCCCGAGATTCCCGAAAATCTGCAGCCCGTGCTCGCGTTCATCCGCAAGCACCAGTTCTGGCTGGCCCTCGCCCTCATTCCCTGCGTGCTGATTCCATCGCTGCTCGCCGGCCAGGCGACGCTCGACGGACAGATCAAGGCACAGCGCGGCAGGATCAGGTCGAAGGTCGCGCAGATCAAGGGCGTGGAGCAGAAGGCACCGCATCCCAACGACCAGTGGAAGACGGTCGTCGATGCCGAGACCGAACGCGTCCGCCGCGAGACGCTCGAAGAGTGGCGCACACTGTGGAACAGCCAGGCGGACCTCCGGGTGTGGCCCCGCGAACTTGGCGACCCGTTCATCGCCCAGGTGACCAATCTGCCCCCCGGGGGGAGCCTCGATTTCACGGCCCGCACCCGCTACCAGACGGACGTCCGTGAACTGGTCAAGCAACTGCCGCCGCGCATGGGCGCCGACGAAGAGATGGTGACGCGGGCCGCCGCCGGGGACGGAACCAAAAAGCCGGAACGGGGCCGCAGGGAGTTTCGGCTCGTGTGGCGGCCGGAGAACCAGAAGCAGCTCTACCAGTCGTTCGACTGGGAGAAGTTGCCGGACGGCAGGGCCGCGACGGCCCAGATCCTCCACGCCCAGGAGGAGCTCTGGGTCTACGGACTGCTCTGCGACGCCATCAAGAGGGCCAACAAGGATGCGAAGACGGGGTTCGACGCCGTGATCGTGGAGGTGCTGGAGCTGGCTGTGGGCCATCCCGCCGTCGAGGAATCGCCCGGGGGCCAGGGACAACGTCTGGGACGCGGGACGGGCGTGGAGTGGTCGGGCGGGGTGGGGCAGTCCCAGAACCGTCCCAAACCCGCGCATCCGCGGTTCGCTGGCGGAGGCTCGCGGGCGGGCGGTTTCGTTCCTGCCGCCGGGCCGTACGACGCTGCGCCCCCCGCGGCGGACGCAGCCTATCGGGAGGCCATCTACGTCGATTTCGAGGGCCGGTGGCTTTCAGCGGCCGAACTCGACGTCGGCGCTTTCCGCATGCTCCACCTCATGCCGTTCACTCTCAGGGTGGTGATGGACGAGAGGAAGATCGAGCCGCTCCTTGCCGATCTCGCAGGCCAGACCATCCCGATCGACGTTCGCCAGCTGCGCATCAACCCGAACAAGGTGAACGTGGCCGCCCCTGCGGGAACACCCCAGCAGCCGCTCAATCCGTCCGAGGAGCGAAAGCATGACGTCACCGTCGAGTTTCGTGGCACCGTGGGACTTGCCACGCAACCGGTCGAGCGACCGGCGGCGGGACAGCAGCCACAACCGGCGGCCGGGGCCGTGATCGAGCCCCGCGACGCGGCCCCGTTGGCCACGGAGCGGCGTCCGTTCGTATTTCCGATCAGGGCAGGGCACGCATGAAACGTCCTTCGATCGCTCTCGACCAAAAGGCGATTCTCGACTGGCTGCTGCGGTATGGCGACAAACTGGCGCTGGCCATCGTGATCGCCACCTCGCTCTGGCTGGCCTGGGGGGGAATCGAGTCGTTTCGTGCGGGGGGCACCCAGGTCACGGAGGAGCCCAAGGCCATCACCGCGCTCGCGGACCGGGCCAGGACCCACATCGCCAAGGACAAGCGGCCGCCCGCGGGCGAACTTCCCAGGCGCGAGGCGTTGACGGCGGCGGTCGGTCCGTGGCGCACGCCTCTCGTCGACAGGGATGGCTCCGGCAAGGAATTGAAGAGGCCGCTTTTTCCGGAGTTCAGCAAACGCGGCCAGCCGCAGGTATTCGTTCTCGAGCAGGTGCAGGCAGAGGCCGGGATTCACGTGATCGCCATGAAGGCCGCAGCCGGTGCGGCCCGGCAGCCGGAGGAAGCCGCGGCCGCCGCCGGAAAGTTGAAGCCCTACGTGGTCGTGACCGCCCTGGTGCCGGTCGCCAAGCAGGAGGCCGAGTACAAGCGTCGATTCTCGACGGTCGGGTTTCAGGATCCACGCCGTGACGTTCCCGTCTGGGGTCCCTACAAGATCGAGCGTGCGGAGGAGGGAACGGGCGCCTGGAAGACGGTGTTCACGGGCACGGTCGGGGCCGATCCCAGGCGCGGGCGCGACTGGGTCGACATCGAGCGCGAGGAGAAGCTCGATCGTTTCACACTCGGTCCGTCCGGCAAGACGCCGGCCTACACCGGGCCGCTGCCGAAACTCGCCGAAGGGAACTGGGGGCGGGAGGCCGTGCATCCGTGGGTGGCCGCCCGCATGCAGGCCGGGCAACAGTCCGAACAGCCGGAATTCCGCATGCTCCGCTTCTTCGACGACGACGATGACCTCCGGCCCACGCAGAGGTACGTCTATCGCGTCACCCACCTGCTGGCGAACCCGAATTTCAATGATCCCGGCACCCCGGAAGGGGCGATCCCTGCCCAGGATTTGGAAGACCCGAAAGCCGCGGAGAAACCATTTCTGCCCCCCGCGATCAGCGCGGAGAGCCGCCCGGTGACCGTGCCGGTGCCGACCCGGCTCCTCGTGGAGACGCTGCGTCGGGAGCAGCGGCCGGAAATCAGGAATTGGAAGCCGGGCTGGCTGGAAATCATGATCCTCGGTCCCGGAAGCCGCGGTCGGGCCCGGACACTGCGGTCGCTCGTGACCGAGCCGGGCGGGATGGCCAACGTGCTGGAGAAGCTCGCCGATGCGAAGAACCCGAAACCGGAGAACCGGCGTTCCAAGGGGGAGGAGATCAAGACCCAGCAGCTACTCGTCGATGTCCGGGGCAGCCAGGAGGACAAGGCCGCCATCCAGGAGCCCTTGGAACTGCTTTTCCGCCGGCCCGATGGTGGCTTCGAGTGGGTGACGGCGGCCGACTCGGAAGCCTTGATCGCCCGCTACCGCGCCACGCTGCCGACGGACGAGGGCAAGACCGACCCGAAGGCCGCCCCGCCCGAGCAGCCGGGCAAGCCGACCGACGACCCCTTCGCCCCGAAGAAGAAGTGATTGCCATGCCATCGAAACTGCGGAGAGCATCTCACCAGCCGTCGGCATGTGCGGCGTCGGGATTGCTCTGCCTCGCCATGGTCGCCTGCCTGCGCGATGCCTCGGGGCAGCCTGCCGAGCCGAAGGTGCAGACCTGGTCCCAGGTCGACCAGTCGAACGACATGAAGCAGTTTCGTGACAACCTGCGGCTCGAAGAATCCCTGGGGCGCGAATCGCTCGCGTTCCTCATGCAGACCCTGCTGCCGCAGCTCGAGGCGCCGGTCAACCGTGAGCAGATCGATCGTGTGGTGCGGCGCAGGCTTCGCGACCTGCAGAACGTCTTCGAGGTGGGCAGGAATCCTGCCGTGTTCGAACAGTTCACCAAGGCGCTGGCGGACTTCATGGTGCAGGTGGCCCGTGACGGAAAGAAGGATTCGATCGTCCGGGTCAACGCCGTCCTGCTCGTGGGCGAACTGAACGACGCCTCCAAGTCCCGCCCCTGGGAAGGCTCGCTGGAACCGCTCGCCGCGATCGTCGCCGACCAGGCGGTTTCCCCCGAGGTCCGCATCGCCGCGGCGGCCGGCCTGCAGCGGCACGCCGATGCCGCCCGCCAGGCCGGACCGCAGGCGGAGGCCGGCTTCGTCGAGAAGGCGGCTGCGGCGATCATGGCCCTCCTGGCACCTCCGGCCGGACTCGACCCGGACGCCGCCGCCTGGATGGAGACCGATGGGCTGGCGATGCTGCGCTCGCTGGGAGCGGCCGCACCGGCCGGCGGGGTCGCCACCGCAGCCAGGATATTCAAGGATCGCTCTCGGACCGCCGATCTGCGCATCCGGGCCGGGGCCGTGATCGGGGCTTCGAAGGCCAAGGACATCGACCCGGCCCAGGTCGTCGCCGAAGTCGAGTCGCTCGCGGTCAGCCTGCTGCAGGCCGAGACACGGGCGATCGAGGAGCAACGGTCAGCGGCGGACGCGTCTGAGAAGAAAGACGAGCCTGTCAGACGGCAGGCGCATGCGCGGCTCGCCTGGCGGCTGGCGACGCTCGGCGACGCGGTCTTCAGCGACGACACGACCGGCGGCGTCGCCACGCTGATGCCCGAGCCGACGGCCGCCAAGGACCTGGCCCGGAAACTGCGTCAGGCGGCCAGCGATGTGGCCGCGACGGCAAACGCCGAAGCGGTCGGCAGGGCGCTGGAACGCCTCGCCGCCGCGAAGCCGGCTCCGGAACCTGAACCGAAACCGGAGCCCAAGCCGGTACAGCCCACCCCTCAGCCGGAGCCCGATCCGAACGATCCGTTCAAGTGACCGGCCTGGGCTGCCACCGCGGCAGCGTCACTTCTTGATCAGTTCGCGGACGGTCATGCCGGAGGGGATCATCGGCAGGACGTGTTCCTGGTAGGGGACCTGCACGTCGAGCAGCGCGGGCCCGGGGGCGTCAAGCAGCCGACGCAGCGCCGGCTCGAGGTCGGCCTTGGCGGCGATCGTTTCCGCCTGCCAGCCGAACCCGCGGGCGATCGCCACGAAGTCGGGATAGCGGTTTTCCGGCGAGATGCCGTCCCCCTGGCCGCAGGCCTCCGGATGATCGACCGGGCCGAGGTAGGTGTGGGCCCGGTTCCCCTTGAAGAACCGGTCCTCCCACTGGACCACCATGCCGAGGTGCTGGTTGTTGAGGAGCAGCACCTTCACCGGGATGTTCTCGCACAGACAGGTGGCGAACTCCTGGATGTTCATCAGGATGCTGCCATCGCCGTCGATGTCGACGACGAGGGCGTCGGGCCGGGCGACCTTCGCCCCCATGGCGGCGGGCAGCCCGAAGCCCATCGTGCCCAGGCCGCTGGAGGAGAGCCAGGTTCGCGGCTGGCGGAAGGTGAAGAACTGCGCCGCCCACATCTGGTGCTGGCCGACGCCCACGCTCACGACCGTGTCGCGATCTGCCGCGAGCCGGGACAGCGCGGCGATCGCCTCCTGGGCGAGGATGCCCGGATACTTCGTGTCGTAGGCGAACGGATCCTCCCGCTTCCACTCGGCGATCTGCTCGTGCCAGCCGTCGAGGCTCGCCGCCGGCGGCTCGACGACGCGGTTGAGCTGGGCGAGCGCCTCCTTGACGTCGGCCACGATCGGCACGTGCACCAGCTTGTTCTTGTTGATCTCCGACGGGTCGATGTCGATGTGGACGATGAACCCGTGCTGAGCGAACGCCTCCACCTTGCCCGTCACCCGGTCGTCGAAGCGGACGCCGAGGGCGATGAGCAGGTCGGCCTGGTCGACGGCGTAGTTGGCGTAGACGCTGCCGTGCATGCCGAGCATGTCGAGCGACAGTGGATCGTCGCCCGGGAAGGCGCCGAGGCCCATCAGGGTCATGGTGACCGGGATGCCCGTCTTGCGGGCCAGTTCGCGGAGCTCGTCGGCCGCGTCGGCCGCGATCACGCCGCCGCCGGCGTAGATCACCGGCCGCTTGGCCCGGCGGATGGCGGCCGCCACCTGGGCGATCTGCTCCGGGGCGGCCGGCTTCCGCGACTCGGGCCGGTAGCCGGGCAGGTTCATCGGCGCGTCGTAGTCGGGCACGACCTGCGCGAGCTGGATGTTCTTGGGCAGGTCGACGAGCACGGGGCCGGGGCGGCCGGTCGTGGCGATGTGAAACGCCTCGCGCATGACGCGGGCGATGTCGTTGGCGTCGGTGACGAGGTAATGGTGCTTGGTGATGCCGCGGCAGACCTCCACCATCGGCGTCTCCTGGAACGCGTCGGTGCCGATGACGCTCGTCCCCACCTGGCCGGTGAGGACGACGAGCGGAATGCTGTCGAGCTTGGCGTCGGCGATCGCCGTCACGAGGTTCAGCGCACCGGGGCCGCTCGTCCCCATGCAGACCCCCGGCCGGCCGGTCGTCCGGGAGTAGCCCTGCGCGGCGAACGCACCCCCCTGTTCGTGCCGGGGCAGGATCGTCCGCAGCCGGTCTTGGGCCCGGGTCAGCGCCTGGTGGAGCGGCATGCTCGCCCCGCCCGGATAGGCGAAGATCACTTCGACGCCGTGGCGGATCAGCGACTCGACGACCACGTCGGCCCCGGAGACGAAGGCGGCGGCGGATGACGGGCGCGAGACGGTGGCCATGGCGGCTCCTCGGGGGGGGGCGAGCCCGCACCGGTCCCCCGGTGCGGTCCCCCCAACCATACACGATGAAAACGCCGCTGAAAAACGCCCCCTGCCCGGCCGGTCAGCGGTCCGGATGCGGCGGGCGCGGTGGGCCGTTCTGCAGGAAGACGAAACCGCCTCGCTTGTTGCCGATCACGATGTCGGCCCGGCCGTCGCCGTTGACGTCGCCGACGCTGAACTGCGTGCCCACCCCCGACGCGTCGTCGATCCGCTGGGCCCGATAGCGGACCCGGGCGGCGGGGGGCGACCCGTCATCGGCCTTGCGGGTCAGTTTGAACCAGTAGACCACGGGGGTTCCTCCCGGGTCGGCATCCCCCTCGGGACCGTGCGCCCAGTACCGCTTGCCGGTGACGATGTCCTCGAGGCCGTCGCCGTCGATGTCGGCCAGCTCGACCGCGTGCAGCTGCGAGAACTGCGCGCCGTCGAGGCTTTCCTGCGGCTTGCGGGGGAGAATCGGGTGCTCGATGAACTCGATCCCGCCCTCCTTCCCGACGTGTTCGAACCAGGACAGCCCGTAGCCGTGGGCGGAGATGCTCGTGATCACGTCATTGTCGCCGTCGCCATCCACGTCGTAGACATGCATCTGCGCCCCGCCGCCGCCGAACCCGACAGGATGCTTCATCCACAAGGCGGCAGGGTCGGCCGGCTGCTCCCACCAGCCGGCGGCCATGAGGAAGTCCTTGCGGCCGTCGCCATTGACGTCCCCCACGCCGAGCCCGTGCGTGTATCGTCCGCCGACGTTCCCTGCGGAGCAGGGACGAAACGTCCAGCGGTCTGTCGGCGTGTCGCCCGGCGACGCGTACCCGAGAATCCCGCCGGTATGGAAGACGAGTTCCGGCTTCCCGTCGCCGCTGACGTCGAGCACGGCAGGCGACTCGTTGTCGACCGTCGGATGGACGAGGTGCTTCTCCCAATGGCTGCCGACGGCGATCCCGTCCATGCCCGGATTTCGGAACCAGTGCCCGGGCTTGCCGGGAAAACCCACCACCCAGACGTCCTGCCAGCCGTCGGCATCGATGTCGGTGACCGCCGTCACGAAGTTGTCTGAGTAGCCCTTGGCGTCGAAGTCCCGGCCGGGATAGATCGGGTGCGCCGTCTTGAACTCGGGCCCGGCGTACCAGTTTGGTCCGTAGACCGCATCCCCGTGGCCGTCCCGGTCGATATCGCCCCAGGCCGCCCCCTCGGCATGAAACTTCTCCGTGAGGACGATCCGCGTGAACGTGGGAGGTTCCTCCCCCGGCGCCGCCGACATCGCCAGGGGCAGGACCGCGGTGCAGAACAGGCCGGCGGCACGGCGCACGAGGGCATTCATGGGGGGGAATCCGCATTCACGCGGCGAACGAACCTTTGCACCCGCGGCGAATCCACCGGGACGAATCCCGCGAATCCGTTCTTTGGAGAGAGTACAGCACCCGTGGTCGGGATGGAAAACCCGTGCCGGAGACGGTTTTTATCGGCTCCGGGCCCCGGCCGCGGTGGGTTGTGGCATACTCTAGGGTCTCGATCGGTCAGGTCGCGCACCGGAAAGACATGCGTTTGGAACCCTCCAGCGATCGACGCGGACGATGGGCGGAGGCCATGGGCTTCCTGTCCTTGGGTCTCGCGCTCGTCTTTGCCCTGCCCCTCGCCCTGCCACTCACCATGGTTCTGGCCGTCCCGCGGCCTGCGGCCGCACGGGAACCGGCCGCTCGTCCCGCCGACGACGAACTGACCAGAGAGGCACTGGAGCAGAAACAGAAACAACGCAGGCAGGTTCTCAACGGCCAGCAGCAGCAGGTCGACCAAACGACGGCGCATTACGAAAACCAGTGGCGGCCGTTGCTCTGGGCCGAACTCGACCGGGCCCGGCGCATCTGTGGCGACCTGCCCCCCGATGCCCGCCGGGCGATCCTCGCCGCCGGAACCAAGGCATTGCAGTCCACGGCCCGGCAGTTCGCCGAACAGCAGTTCGGCGCCCGTCCGCATCAGCCGATCGATGTTCCCGAGTCAATCCGCGCCGGGGTGGTGGCGGCGATGGAGAAGGTCGCGCCGGCGGATGCGTTCGCGACCTACAACAAAGAGCATGCCGACCGCCAGCGGCGGCGCGCCCGGGCCGCCCAGGGCGTGGTCGTCGTCAACCTCGACCAACGGCTGCTGCTCGTCGAGCCGCAGCGGCGGGCGATCGCCGCCGACCTGGAGAAACAGTGGCAGCCCGCCTGGAACGTGGCGTCACGTGAACAGCCCTTCGTCAACAATCAGTCGCCGGCACCTGACTACGCGGCAAAGTCCATCGAGCCGCACCTCGACGACCGGCAGCGGGCCGATTGGAAGAACTGGTGCGAGCAGGCCGGGTGGCAGAAGCACAACCTCTCGGGCAACGGGATGAGCAACACACAACTGTGGCACGACAACGTCGTGCAGCAGGCAGACCCCTGGTGGTCACCATGATCCGCACTTCCGTACCCTCGACCGCGCCGCACCGGCCGGGGCTCCGGCGGCCTCGGTGCATCGGCATCGGCACCGCGACGTGCGTGGCCCTGATCGCACTCGTGGGCCGCGGCGAGGACGATCAAATCGTCGACGATGCCGTCCTGATGGCGGCCGAATTCGGCCCCCAGGCCGACCGTGGCGAGGGCAACGTCGTCGACTTGTCTCAGCAGTTCGACTCGAACTTGCTCGGCAATGTTTTGGGGCCGGACTTTTTCATTCCCGGCGGCAGGGTGATCATCAGGGGACAAGTCGCTGGCAACGTGAGAATTGTCATGGGACAGGGGCACGGAATGCAGCAGCCCGCCGACGCTCCCGATCGCTCGGGTCGCGATTCACCCATCGTCGCCGCCCTGCGAAAGCTCACCGCGCCCTGGCTGACACGAATCGAGACGATCTGCAGCCCGACCGCCGATCAACGCCGGCTGCTGCACCTGGCGCTTGAATCCGACCTGCGCCAACTCTCCGGCGACCTCGAGCGCTTGCGGCAGAAGTATGCCGGCGTGAAGGTGAACATCGGCACTCCGGAAGGCCAGAAGGTGTGGCAGCAATTCAATCAGGACATGCAGCGCGGCCAAAAGTTGCTCCAGACACTCGACCAGAGTGGGGCCGGCCTCTTCGACAAGGTGCAGGCCACGGTGCTCGAAGGAGAGCAGTTCGCCCGGCTGGAGGCGGAGTCCGAGGCCCGGCTGGCACATCGGTGGCGGGTTTTGGTGGCTCTGCAGCTCGACCGCTGGGACGACATGCTCGGCTTCGATCAACGACAGCACGACGGCCTCGAGGCGCTGCTGATCGCCAAGCGCCCGCCGCTGCGGACCCGCGGCTCCGCCCACAATCCGCACATGACCGCGCCGGTCAACCAGGCCGCGTGGCTCGTTCCCCTGGCGTTGTCGCAGGTGGACGAAAAGCAGCTCCGGTCGGTCGTGGACGGTCGCCAGTGGACGATCCTGCAGCGACAGATCCTCCATGCGAAGCAGAATCGCCAGAGCATCGAGCAGATGGGCTTCCTGGAGGGAACGCCGCGATGAGGGCTGCAATCGCGGCGACCGGCCGGCAGGGGCTGGCCTGGATGTTCGTCGTCCTCGCGGTCGTCCTCGTGGCGGGGCCGGCCCGTCCGGTTGCCGGGGCGCCGCCCCGACAGGCGCAGTCTCAGGCAGTGCTCGAACTGCCGGGGGAGGAGTTCGCGGTCGGCCAGTTCGGCCCTTCCGCTGCGGCCGCCGGGAAGCCGCTGCAGACCTTCGCCTGGCAATCACCCGCCGTGCCCGCATCGTTCGAGTTCGCCTGGGGCGCCATTTCGCGGGTCCGCCTGGCACCGGCTCCGCCGCCTGCCATCCGGGCCGGGGCCTGGCGGGCGGACCTCCGGACCGGCGGAGTGGCGATCGGCGAACTCGAGGCCGTCGATGCGGAGCACGTGTCACTGGCCATTCCCGGCGTCGGCACCGGGCCACTGCGGCTGCGACGCGACGAGATCGTGCGGCTTACCCGCGATCAGTCGACGATGCGGGTGTTCGTGCCGGGAACGCTGGCCGACTGGAAAGGCGACCTCACCCTGTGGCGCGAGGAGGGAGGGCGGCTGGCGGGGCAAGCCGGTCCGGGCGGCCTGTGCCGCGACGTCGCCGCCCCCGCGCGGGCCTGCTTCGAAATGTCCCTGGTCTGGGATGAGCGGCCGGAGTTCGACATCGCGCTGGCTGCCGGTCCGGAACGCATGGCGGCGATCGAGAAGGGAGCCGAGAGCACCAAGGGAAAGGCCGAGGAGTCGTACCGGGTCGAGTGCGTACCGACCGGCGAGCTGCTCGTCGTCCGCGAGGGCAAGCGGGCCGCGCGGATGGCGATCGCCGCCACGCTGCCCGCCGGCGCCGGCCGCCTCTGGCTGCGGGCATTCGTCGATCAGGAGACCGGTCGCCTGGCCGTGACCGTGGGGCAGGACGAGAAGGCCGGTGGGGCCGCAGCAGTCGACCAGTCGCTGCCGCCGGAAAAACGGGGCGTGGACAGGGGGTTCGTCATTCGGCTTCGGAGCGGCCGCCTGCGGATCGAGCAGATGCGGGTCAGGCCGTGGACCGAGCCGGAGCCGCTGCTCGTCGAGCGGTCCGGCCTGGGCAGCACCGACGCAGTGCCTGAATCGTTCGACAAGGCCGCCGGGGTGTTGCTCGTCAGCGACGGGGGGCAGCGTCGCCGGGTGCCCGTGCAGGAAGTGACCGACATCGCCTTGAATCCCGCCGAGCGGCCGGCGTGGCCCGCGGACGGGGTGATGGTGGGATTTCATGGCGGCACGCTGCTGCCGGGCCGCGTTCTCGAGATCGCGCCGCCGGCGATTCGGTTCGAACTGTCGGGTGTCGCCGAACCGCTCGTCTGCGACCTCGCTCAGATCGCCGTGATCGAGAGCCTTGCCACGCCCGCCCCCGCCAAACTCCCCGGTCGGGCCGGGATGCTGGAAGGGGATGGCGTCCGCATGTCGGGCTGTCTCGCTCCTGCCGCCGCCGGTGCGGGCATCGCCTGGCAACCGCGCACCGCCATGGGGGCGACTCCCCTGGCCGGATCGACGCTGCCGCTGCGCGTCCACTACGGCGACACGTCGGCCAAGGCCGCTGCATTCGCATCTGCGGTCTCCGCGGACAAGCCAGGCCAGCGGGAAATAATGGCGAAGCGGAATCGCTTGTTCGGGATGGGCCTCCCCGGCTCGCCGCTGCCGCTGACGAGCGGTCCGCCGCCGCCGTTTCCCGGCGGCCGTTCCCTGCTCTTCCTCAAGACTGGAGACGCCGTCCTGGGAACGGTGCTCTCGATCGACGGGGCGGGAGTCCGCTTCAAGAAGGACGGAACGGGCGAACTGGTCGTGCCACATGCTGCGATACAGGCCATCGAACTGGTCGCCGCGGCACGCCTGCCAATCTCGAAGACCAAGGCCGACCGGCTCTTGCTGCTGCCGCGGATGCAGCAGGCCGACCCGCCCACGCACCTTTTGCGACTGGCGGGAGGCGACTACATGCGCGGCAAGCTTCTGTCGCTCGACGACGCGACCGCAAGGTTCGAGGTCGCGGGCACGGTGAAGGAGTTGCGACGTGCGGACGTGACGCGGCTCATCTGGCTGGCCGTCGCCGGTGATGGAGCGGAGGCGGCCGCGGTCGCCGCCATTGTGGCCGAACGGAAGCCGGAAGACGTCGTCGTGCGGGCGGTCATGGGGGGCCCCGAGGGGGAACGGCGGTTGACCTGCGTCGCCGACCGGGTCGCCGGCGACACGCTGACCGGCCGGAACGGCGTGCTCGGCGACGTCACGATCGACCTTACGAAGTGCGTGAGCCTGGAAGTGGGCCCGGCGGCGACGGGCATGCCGACGAGCCTCCCCTACGCCCAGTGGCGCCTCAAGCCGGCCGCCTTGCCCAAAGCCCTCAAGGGCGGCAAGTAGCGGTCCCGCGCCGGTCGCGTTCGCCACCGAGTCGCGCCCGACCGTCGGCATCGCGGCCCGCGGCTATACTTCTCGGGTCGCGGAGTCGGGCGAAGCCCCGTGGCAACCAGCAAAAAAATCGGCCGCCCCGGGCGTCTGCTCGGGCTGGCGGAAACTCTCGAGTCACACCGCGGGTTCGCAGACGTCGTTGCCAGTCTCCGCGCGGGACACGGGGGGACGATCGGCGGAACCTGGGGATCGGCGTCTGCGCTCGCGCTGGCCGCGCTGCTCAGGGCGGTGCGCGGCGAATCGCCGACCGGCGCCGCCGCAACGGGCACGCTGGTCGTCGTCCTGCCCCACGCGGTCGAGGCGGAAGCCTTCGTCGACGACTTGGCGCTGTTCGCGTCCGTGCCCGCGGCCCTGCTGCCGGCCGCCGAGAACCCGGGGGAGGACGAACGCGACGCCGAGGATCCAGCCGCGGCCGCCCGGCTCGCGGTCGTCAAGCGGCTGACCCGTACGGCGGACGAGCGACCCAGGGTGGTGGTGACGAGCATTCAGGCGCTGCTCGTGCCGCTGCCCGACCCGCGCGAGATCGAGGCCGGCACACGCCGGCTTACGGTCGGGGGCCGACTCGACCCGGAGGAACTCGCCGACTGGCTCGGTGCCCGCGGCTGGATCGCCGTCGATGCCATCGAGGGCCCCGGCCAGTTCGCCCGCCGCGGCGGCATCGTCGACCTGTTCGCGGCCGACTGGGACCGGCCCGTGCGGATGGAACTGTTCGGCGACGAGGTCGAGGGGCTGCGGTCGTTCGACCTGGTCTCGCAGCGCAGCGTCGCCGCCCTGGACACGATCGACGTCACCGCCCTGGCGGCCGGCCCCGGCGGCCGGCGGAGCCAGCTCGCCGATCTCCTGCCCGCGGGCTCGCAGATCGCCCTCGTCGAGCCGGGAGAACTGGCCGCGGAGGCGAAGCGGATGCAGCAGCGGCTCGGCGACCGGCGGCTGCCTGACGGGGGCGCCGTGATCCTCGAACCGGAGGAGGTCTTCGCACGGCTCTGCCGGCTGCCGTCGGTGACGCTGTCGGCGATCGCAGCGACGAGCATGGAGGCCACGGCCACGCTGTCGATCGAGAGCGTCGAGCGGTTCACCGGCGTCCTCGACCGGGTCAAGGACGAGCTGGAGACGGTCGGCCGCGACCACGAGGTGTGGATCGTCTGCCCGTCGGAGGCGGAGGAGACGCGGCTCGGCGAACTGCTTGCCGCGTCGGCACCGGCCCGCGCCGGGCGGCTGGCCTTCGCCCGTGGCCGACTCTCGGGAGGCTTCCGGCTCGTGCCGGAGAAGATCGTGATCGTGTCGAGCGCGGAGCTCTTCAACCGCGACGACGGCGTCGCCCGGCCGGTGCGGCAGCGACTCTCCCGTGCGATCGACACGTTCCTCGACCTGCACGAGGGGGACTACGTCGTCCACGTCGCGCATGGGATCGGCCGCTACCGCGGCCTCCAGCTCCTGGAGAAGCAGGGGCGGACGGAGGAATTCCTGGAGATCGAGTTCGCCGAGAGCACGCGGATCTACGTCCCCGCCTCGTGCATCGAACTGGTGCAGAAGTACGTCGGCGGCGGCAAGCTCGCCCCCAAGCTCGCCAAGATCGGGGGCACGCTCTGGGAGAAGCAGAAGCGGGCCGTGCAGGAGGCGGTGGCCGACATGGCCGCCGACATGATCCGGCTCCAGGCCACCCGCGAGAGCCGGCCGGGAATCGCCTTCCCCGCCGACTCGCCCTGGCAGCGGCAGTTCGAGGAGGCCTTTCCCTTCGCGGAGACGCCCGACCAGCTCACCGCCATGGAGGCGATCCGGGCCGACATGGAGCGGCCGCGGCCGATGGACCGGCTGCTGTGCGGCGACGTCGGCTTCGGCAAGACCGAACTCGCGATGCGGGCCGCCTTCAAGGCGGTGGAGGCCGGGGCACAAGTCGCGGTGCTGGTGCCGACGACCGTGCTCGCCGAGCAGCACCGGCGGACGTTCGCCGCCCGGTTTGCGGAGTTTCCCTTCACGATCCGCTGCCTCTCCCGGCTCGCGTCGGCGGCCGAGGAGCGCGAGACGCTCGAGGGGCTGGCCCGCAAGTCGGTGGACATCGTCATCGGCACCCACCGGCTCGCCCAGGCCGACATCCACTTCGCCAACCTCGGGCTCGTGATCGTGGACGAGGAGCAGCGGTTCGGCGTCGACGTGAAGGAACGGCTCAAGGCGTTGCGGGCGAGCGTGGACGTGCTGACGATGACGGCGACGCCGATCCCGCGGACGCTCCACATGGCGATGCTCGGCATCCGCGACATCTCCAACCTGACCACGCCTCCGGCGACGCGGATCGCGGTCGAGACCCGGGCCGCCCGCTGGGACACGGCCCTGATCCGGGGTGCGATCGAGCGGGAACTGGCCCGCGACGGCCAGGTGTTCTTCGTCCACAACCGGATCCACGACATCCACAAGGTGGCCCAGCGGCTGGGGGCGATCGTCCCCGAAGCGACGATCGGCATCGTGCACGGTCGGCTCGGGGAGACGGAACTGGAGGAGGCGATGCTCGCCTTCGTCCGCGGCGAGACCGACATTCTCCTTGCCACGACGATCATCGAGAGCGGTCTCGACATTCCGCGGGCGAACACGATCTTCATCGACGAGGCCGACACCTACGGGCTCGCCGACCTGCACCAACTCCGGGGCCGCGTCGGCCGGTCGCACCATCGGGCCTGGTGTTATCTCCTGGTGGACGAGGCCGCCCGGCTGACGAGCACCGCGGCCAAGCGGCTTCGGGCGATCCAGGAATTTTCCAGCATGGGCGCCGGCTTCTCGCTGGCGATGCGCGATCTGGAGATCCGCGGGGCGGGCAACCTGCTCGGCACCCAGCAAAGCGGCCACATCGCCACGGTCGGCTACGAGCTCTACTGTCGGCTGCTCGAGCAGGCGGTCCGCGGCCTCAAGTCGCTGCCGCCGGCGGAGCCGCCGGCGGTGACCCTCGATCTCCCCGGCGAGGCCTGGCTCCCGCGGGACTACGTCCCGGACTTCCGGGCGAAGATCGACATCTACCGGCGGCTGTCGCGGGCAGCGACCGCGGAGCACGTGGAGGAGTTGGCCGGTGAACTCACCGACCGCTTCGGTCCGCCGCCGGCTGAGGCCCGACGGCTTCTGACCTTCGCCGCGCTGCGGGTCGCGGCGACGGGCCTGGGCATCGACGCGATCAAGCGTCATCCCGGCATGATTCTCTTCGGGCACCACGACCGCCGTGGCATGGAGCGGGTCGCGGAGCGGGCGGCGGCGCGTGGTCGGCCGCTCCGCACCGTGGACGGGAAGACTGCGGTGATGCCGCTCGACGAGCGCATCCTGGGCGATCCCGGTGCCCTGCTCGACTTGCTCGGGGCGATATGTTGTCGCGCCGGCGCCGCCGTCCCGGCGTCGGCGCCGGCTTACGGTCGCCGGGCATAGCCCGGCTCCCGCGGCGGGCTCCGCCCGCCGCAAGGTGCTGTATGGCGCGTGATTGGGCGTGGAGGGGTTGCCCGTGCCGCGTGAGCCGGCGTTGGTGGCAAGCGAAGGCATGGATGCCGAAAGCGCAACCACCATCGAGTGAGCGAAGGCCTGGAAGGCAATCCTGTTCGGCACGGCGGTTGCCGTCTTGTGGGGCAAGCATCCCGCTTGCCGTAGGACAGGCTTCAGCCTGTCATGCCCGAACTCGCCCAATCCGGCTCGGGGTTACCCCGTACCGTCTCGCACGACGTTCGCTGCGCTCATCCTGGGCTTCACTCACTCGGATGTGTCGAGTAGGCCCGGGGGCTTTCGCCCCCAGGCCTCTCACGGAACCGGACTTGTGGTTCACACATCCGGCTCTTTGGGTTCCGTTCTCACAGGTCGAACA
>Ga0315909_10000184_pt1 | contig 83430 bp, 94 predicted proteins | sample LakEriMetagenome_11_FD_203527 | JGI IMG/M metagenome (GOLD analysis project Ga0315909, IMG submission 203527) | Freshwater fungal communities from buoy surface, Lake Erie, Ohio, United States - Buoy 2 MA125 | ecosystem: Environmental > Aquatic > Freshwater > Lake | place: USA: Lake Erie, Ohio...
TTCTCTTTGAAAAAGTAAAAGGGTTCTTTCATCAACAAGAGCATTAATTTCTTTACTGTTATCTTCGCCTTCTTTTTTAGTTTCAATAGTCAGCCTATTAATGCGTGCCGTTTTTTGCTGAATTTCTTTCTCTAAGTCATCAACAGAAAGCCCTATGGTTTTTTGTAACTCTTCTATAGATTTAGCAATAGATTCTCTTCTACGAAGCAACTTATCTTTGTTTGTTATAACAAAAGAATCTGCGGTTGCATCATTTTCTAGTGTAGGGAAAGGAAGGTTTAGTTTATCATCAACGGTCTTAAGTTCTTTCTTCAATGTCTCTATCTGTGCTTCTAATGGAGTTAATCCAATCATCGTATCGCTACCTGGAGTTAATGCCCTTTGTTGCTCAAAGGAATTGATTTGAGACTGTAACTCTGCTCTACGTTGGTTTAAGCGCAGTTCTGTCTCCGTATAATCAATAGACTCAGCTCCCATCAATAAATTAATTACAGCACCGGGTGCAGCTGATACCCCAGAACTTCCAGCACTTAATCCGGGAGTGTATTTAGAAATATCCCTAAACAACTTTACTGTTTCAACTAGACTTTCATTTAAACCAGGTAAGTTTTCTTCTCCTCTAAACGCATTAGTCATTTGGTTAACGACTTGCCCTACAGAGCTTCTTTTGCCTAGTTTTTCTCGTTTTTGTTGAACATCAGCTAATTGACTATCAACATCCCCTAGCTCATTTTTTAATCTTGTTAATTCATCAAAAGTGTTAGTTGTATCTAGTTGAAGATATAGTGTTAAATAATTTTCTAAGCTTTTTCTTTCTTCAGCTAACTTATCTTTTAATGAAATTAACTCATCAAAACTCGTTGGTTGATTTTCTTTTCCTACTTGGCTGGTCAATACATTCCCAAGACCAGATAAATTCCCCTGGTCAAATAAAGAGCCTCTAGACTCACTAAAGTTATCTGGCAACAAAGGCAAATCTCTACGATAAGCAGTAGAATCTATCCGTTTTTGAATCATGCGGATAACGTCATCAGTAGTAAATTTTTCCTGGTCTTTAGCTCTCCAAAAGGTTAAATTTAATCCTTTGTCTTGGAACGGAGTATCTCTGACTCCAGCTTGGTCTAATTGAATAATCTCAGTAGTAATCTCTATTTTTCTATTAGTCAGATTATCTAGATTTTTATTTAGCCCTTCTAATGCTTTAACACTGTTGCTTAACTGACTAAGGAAACTATTTGTACTGGTTGATTTAAACGCCATCAACACTACCAAGGTAGCTAATCCTGCTAATAATAGATTTAATCCAGAGAACCCTAGGGTCAACATACTTAAAATAGACTTTCCGGTTTTCATGCTTATTAAAGCAGCCTTGAATTTTCCTCCAAATACTTTAAAGGCTTCACCCGCTTTAAATACTTGTTCTCCAATTATTCTTAATAAAACCATTGTTTGTATCATAATTGCAAACAATGAGAAGAATTCTAAACTTGCACGAGCGATCGCTTTTCCATTAAAGATAGAAGCAAATCCGTTATCATTACTAGATTCTCCCTTGGTTGCTGTCTGAGGAGTTTCTGCTTGAGGTGCGTAAATTTTACTTATACTATTGTCAGCAAGTTTATTAATAAGTCGTTCAGCATCTCCTAGCTTTTTAATAAACCAAGTTAACTCGTCTACTCCCTCACCAATGTTAGAACGAATGGCTATACCAAGATTTAAGAATGCTTCTGCCGCGCTTTTTACCCCTATTGATATTGAGCGAACAATATTAATTATTCCTTCCATGACTTGTTTAGGGTCTTTAGACAAGTCTATATAGGTTTGAATAACACGCCCTACAAGAGTACTGAAAAACCCAGTAAGCATCTCGACTGCGTTATTGATTTCAACTCCCAATATTTTGGCTAAAACCGTTCCTATGATTTCTTGGAACAATCCAAATACAAACGGGATAAGTACTAAAGACATCTTGCCGTATCCACCAGATAACGCTTTAGCAAGAGCCATAGATAAATCTAGTTTACTGAAGATAAAAGCAGTTCCTGCGACAATTTGTGCTTGTATTCCCAGAATGGCATTAAACATTAATCCGCTTTTGAGTAAAACATTGTCCATCAGCCAAAGAACTGCATCTAATGCTGTTGCTGCTGCGTTGGCAATTCCGGCAACGATTCCACCAAATTCGTCGGTCATTAATCGACGGAAGTTGAATAATGAGTTTTCTATCTTATTTAATGTCCCCAAGAAACCCTTACTAGCTGCTTTTGCTCCTGCTCCATATTCTTCCTGGAATGCTTTAGCTAGTTTAGGTAGCAAGATATTAGAGGAAATTTCTCCTCTATCCAGAGTTGCGCTAAAATCAGCAACAGTCATACCCATTGATTTAGCTGCTAACTGAATAGCCCCAGGTAATCTCTCCCCTATTTGACCTCTCAATTCTTCTGCTGCTACCTTTCCTTTAGAGATAACCTGTTGAAATGCTAGGAATATTAAGGAAGCATCTTGGGCATTTAATCCCAGTGCAGCCATGGCTTGAGACACCCCTTTAAATAATTCCTCTGTATCTTGTCCCTCTAACTTACTTCCCTTGGAAGCTGCTGCTAATCGAGAAAAACCTTCAATACTAGCTAGTAAAGGCGTATTGTATTCTTGTGCTACTTGTGCTGCAAAGTCAAGCATCTGTTGCCCACTTTCTGGATTTCCCCCAATAGTCTCAAATCTGGTTTGAATAGGAGTCATGGTGCGCATTGTGTCAGCAAGCATTTGCCCAATAGGAGCTAGTTGGTTAACTGCTGCTGCTATGGGAATTCCTAAAGCCGAAACAGAAGCAATCACTGGCGCTAACGCAACACCTATCGCCCCGGCTGGGAAGAAAGCAGAAAGATTAGCAAACATATAGCCACCAGCTTGGTCAGCTAAACCTCTAATATCATCCTCACTCATTCCAGCGTCTTGCATTTTTTTGTTAAGCCGGGATTGCATATTATCTATTGCGTTCTCAAGCTTTGTCCCTATCTTTTCTCCAATAATGACAGCTCTCGTTTTTTCTTTTTCCCCACCCTGTTCTTTTTTAGTTTTTTTGTTGTCTTCGGTAACACCTCTATATAAACTGTCTATAGTAGACATAGATTCTGCCCCTAGATTTAACTCTGGGCTTACAGATGCTCCTAATTGTGCAGCTATGTTATCCAATAAAACAGTAATTCTTTCAACGCTAGCCTTAATTGCTTGTAATATGGTTTGTGCCTTATCTCCCATGCCAGAATCTGCGAACAGAACAGAGTCATCTTGCTGATTATCTGAAGCAATAGTAGGCAAGGGAAAGCTTGTGTCTGGAGATAAGGGAGGTTCAATGGAAAGACTAGAAAGTGAAGTATCTAGTAACTCAGGAGTTTCTTTAGTAATTATGTCTGGGGTATCAATTGTTACCAGACTTGCCAAGTTAGTGTTAGTCGCTTGGGATGAGATAGTTTTATATGTTTTCCCTAAATCCTTAATCCCTTTATCTAGGCTTGATATTGTTTTTTCCTTGACAGCCGTACGAGAATCTAGAGATTTATCAGAATTTGCTACATTAGCTCGAGGGAGAATATCTGGTACTTTTTCGCTTAACCCATAAAACACATCAGCTAAATTTTGAGCAAACACTTCAGCGTCTACCTCAAGTGCTTCAATCCCTTTGGATAAAGCCCCCGGTTGAGTCATTGCCAAGCTAGCGTCTACTTGTTTGCTGACTTGTTCTGCTTTGGATGGGTCAAGTAAGTTTCTCTCTGTTTTAAGATCAATTTTTGCATTTTTTCCAATGGGGAGAGAACTACTATCTTGTGCTATTGCAGCAACAGCATTGATATTATTTTTCCCAAAGGATAACTGCATAGCGTGTCGTAATTCATGCGCTATGGTAGTAAATGCTTCTTTTGAAACGCCTTTGGATGAAGACACCATTTTGGCGATATCTGAGCTTAATGTGACCTGATTATCTTTAACAGAATAGGCACTAGCCCCTTTCAATTTATTTTCAGAGTCAATACTTACCTGTGGGAATAATCCTGCTTTGTCTATTTTGGATGGATTTAACCCAGATACTCTAAAGACTTCATCAGCGATCGCTTTAAAGTTTTTATTTAACTGTTCCATTTCTGTTGTAGCAGAAGTATTCCCACTGTTTTTGGCACTAGCCTCTGCAAAAGCTTGTGGATTAGAAACGTATAAATCGATAAAATCTAGTTCTGCTTGTTTTTGCTCTTCTTTAGATAATCCGGAATCTTTTGTTACTTGTTGAGCTAATTTAGTAACAGACTCCAAATCTACAGCATTTTGTGAAGGATTTATAACTTTTTTTATATCAGTTTTATTTTTTTCTCTACCAATAAGAGATGATTTTTGGGACAAGTCAACAGAATCTATCCCAGAACTAGAAGAGCTTTGTTTGAACCCGTCTACTATTTTGGGGACAACATCTGCAATTAGTCTGCCAATAATAAGACCAGTCAATAATACTGGAAGCTTGGAGAATAAAGATTCAAACAGCCCCCCACCGGATATATCTTCACCCTCGCGTTTTTTGCCAGTATAACGAGCAAATCCTTCATCTATTTGCCGTCCTTTGGCTCTAGTTTGATTTGTTAAGCTTTCAAATAATCCTCTAACTATTTTTTCTTCTAGGGGCTTTTGACGAGTGTCGCCTTGTATTGATGATTTTATAACACCTTTAGAAAAATTAATAGCAAATCGTTCTAATAAACCTTTAAACATTTTTCCTACAAAAGATTCTTGATTGTCTTTGTTGGAATTTAATTTAAATGTGGATTTTATAACATTTGTAGCTAAATTACTAGCTACCTGCTCAAGTGCTCTTTTAAATACTTTTTCTGGAAAAGATTCTTGAGTTTCTTCACTGGATCTAGACCGTCCTGGAAATTTCATCAAATTTTCTGATAAAACTCCAACAGCAGACCCGCCAAGTAATTTTAATAAATTTATCCCACTTGATTTTAAGCTTTCTGAAATATTACCTGATGCAAAACTTTCTTTAGCTTTGTCCACAATGGCATTATTGCCTAAAGATGGTTTTTCGCCTGGAATCGGGGATCTAAATAACTTAGCTAAGTCTTCATCAGAAAGACTTGCGTAAGGACTTGGTTGAGATTCGGAAGAAACTTTAGTAGAGTTATTGACACTTAAGTTTTCTATTAACTGAGCAAGTTCTTCATTAGAAAGACTTGCGTAAGGACTTGGCTCAGGCTGGGGAGGGACATTGGCAGGGTTACTGAATAGAGACTTAACCCTATCGCTTAAGGTCACATTTTTATCAGTTGTAAAAACTTTACTTAGCTGAGGAGCTAGTTTTTGCCCTATCGCAACAGTTACAGCTCCAATTAGAGCCTTAGTTAAGGTAGATTGCAAACTGTCAACAGAGACCTTTCTCTCAATATTTGATTTCCCCGGGAAAACATTATTTAATAACGAAGTTCCTAGCTTAGCTACAACCAATCCGGCAACAGCAATGGGTAAAGCTTTTTGGATAAATGTAGCCAAATCGACTTGTACTTTATCTTGCCCCTTATTGTCTTCGCCTGAGAGTTTTTGCTCACTTGCCTTACTTGGTTTTTCTAATTCAGCCCATGGGTCTGGGATATCAATTGAAGAGTCACCCATCATGTTTAGAGGAGAGATGGTGACGAAATCTTGCGCATCAAATGCAAATTCAGGAGACGCTTGGGTTAACTTATCATCCCATATATCTGGAAGCATATCAGCCCTAAACAAAGACTCATTATTTGATGGATTAGTTCTGGCATTAATTTCTGTTTGAACATTTCCTAAGAAGTCTTTAACTGCGGGTACAGATTCTCCACTATTAATCAACCCTCCCATAGTATTAATTAACTGTCCTATGGATGCAAGTAGTTGCCCTCCTAGGTTGTTGACTTTTTCTAACACGGATTGGAGGCTATCTATTGCACCGCTATTATTTACTTGTTGTTGAAGGGATTGGAGTTGACTTATTAACTCAGGAGGGATAGCATCTATGATTCTATTTTTTGCTGCACCAACAGCATCCCTGCCTTGACTTATTAACCCAGGAGGGATAGCATCTATGATTCTATTTTTTGCTGCACCAACAGCATCCCTGCCTTGACTTATTAACCCAGGAGGGATAGCATTTATGATGCTATTTTTTGCTGCATTAATAAAATCTCGACCTTGATTAATTCTGTTTGCAATAGCATCTCTTTGTAGGTTGGGGTTAGACCGTACCTGATTATAAAACTCTGTACCTGTTCTGGCTATCCCTTCCATTCCTTGAGCAGCAAAACGAACACTATCATTAGCTGCTGTTTTACCAATATTTCTAAATGAATCAGCTAACTCAGGATTTATAACTTTTAATAAATTTGCAAAAACATCAAGATATTGAACAAAATTAGTTACATTATTAATCCACCCAGTATCAGGAACTCCTACAGCCTTTGAAGCATTAATTGCAAAATCTTTTAATCTAGTATCAAATATATTAGAAAAATCTTTATTAAAACTAGCTCCAAATCCCTTTATTTCATTAACAATTCCTTCTATTTTGCTAGACACTGGATCTCCGCCTAGTTGCGATGATGACTCGTTGACAAACTTGTCTCCACTTAATCTCTCAATATTTGTTCTGTCTCCCTGAATTCCTTCTCTGAGCAAGACATTAGATTCATCGGAAGATTGAATTAACTCTGTAAGCAATGACTCTGTTTTGTTTTTTGACTCTTTGCCTGTATTGCCACCACCGGAAGCTCTAAATAATTGGTCAATCTCAGGAATATCAATGGGAGTACTAAAAAGTTTATCTGCTAGATTTTGAGCAAATACTTCAGCATCAGTATTAGCTGCTGTAAACCCTTTTACAGTAGTACTTGACATCTTATTATTTGTTTCTTCGTATATAGCGTCTCCAATGTTGTTTTTGACTTCAGATAGCTTTGGCTGCGACTTATCTATCAAATCGTCTTGTATTAGTCGAGGTATTTTTACTCCCTGAAACATAAAGCCTTTGTTTGTATTGGCTCTGTTTTGTTTTCTTCGATAATCTTTATCGGTAAACTCACTTTGAATAGCTTTTCGTAATTCCCTAACAATTGGGATAAATGAATCTTTACTAATATTATTCCCAGAAGATAAATCTTTAGCTATACTTTCTGAAACAGCGATTTTATTAGCTTTGCGATTATATTTACTGCCTCTTGGCAGGTTTTCGTCAGTATCAATATCTAGCTGAGGTAATTTTCCTGCTTTAGCAATTTGTTGTAATGAAATACCTATTTCATTAAAAACGTCTTCAATTATGCGAGTAAAGTTGCTTGCTAATTTGTCAGGTTCAATCTTAGGTATTTCAATTGGGGTAGATGGAACTATTTGAGCAATAATATCTTCAAAAGATACGTCTGTATAGTCTGATGCTGACGGTAATAAATTATCTAAACTTTGTCTTGATACAGTTTGTCCTTCATCATCAAATGATATCAATGATACTTCTGCTTGTATTTCTTCTAATATCTGGTTTGTTGTCTCTATTTTGTCTGCAACGTATTCTAAGACTGCAATCATCTTAATAGGTTCTGCTAGCCCACCTTCTAATTGCCGTTGCTGGTTACTGCCTCCTAAGCGCCGTTGTTCAGTTATATCTTGATCGCCTGCCTCGATAGCCCCTACGATTTTATCCAAGATAATATTAGATGCAGAAATATTCCCTGCTATAGTTTCCAGAACAGCAGTCATCCGTATTGTTTCTACTTCAGGAGCTGAATCAAGTTGTGCTTGAGCACTAGGTTCAGCGATCGCTGGATTTAAAACATCTAATTTTTTACTGATTTGAGATAGTGTAGACCCCAGTAAAGCCGGATCGTTAGCAGCAAACCCTTCTCCAAAAGCCGTCGTAGCAGCCGATGCCGGGTCTGATTGTCTAAACACATTGCCAGTAATTACTCCCTCAGCTAACTTGGCAGCTCCACCAGCAGACTGGTTAATTAATACAGCTCCCAATTTTTCTACCGCGCCGCCTATTAAAGATTTAAAAAAATCAAATTGCAGTTGTGCAATAACTTCTGGGAATAGTTGCCCGGTTATTTGTCCTAGTTGCGTTGTCAAGACTTCTTGTAGTCTGACAATCACGGAAATTAACGAAGATATGCCAGAAGATATGGTACTTCCATTGTTGTTTCCACCATCTTTTTCCCCTGTATTCTTTTGACTATTATTTGAAATATTGTCTAAAATTTGTTTAGTTAAATTTGCTAAAGCAGTTTCTAATAGTTCAATAACAGAATCTTGTATCTCTGTTAATATTTCATCTAATGAATTAGCAATAATTTTAGTAATATCTAATGATACTGATTCTATTATGGCTTTTGTTGTAGAAACTAATTCCGTAAAAGAATTATTAGCAATATCTGTAATTTCTTGAATACCAGAAAATTGATTATCAAGTGATTCTATCGATTGATTAATATTTGTGCTTATTTTATCAATAGCATCTTGCACTAATGGAACAATATCAGTAGAATTTTCACTTACAGACTGATTTGTTCCTGCAGTTGCTTTAGCTCCAGATATTGTTGTCTCACCAGATAAGTTGGTTGGAGTTAATGGCTCTTTCTTTTCTGATAATTGATCAGAGATAGTAGATAATACTGCAACAATATCTGTTAATTGATTAGTAATTTTTTCTCCAGATTCTTTGACTACAGTATCTAATGTTGAGTTTATTGGAGCTGAGCTTACTTGCTCGCCTTCTTGTGTTTTTGAAGCTGGAGATAATCCGTCTAATGCGCCACGGATTGCCTTTACTTCCCCCAAGATTTCAATCAAGTTATCATTGACAACATCTATTAACCCAAATGTTTGATTAAATTTTTCATTTGCTAAATCAGATAAAACCCCAAAATCTATATTTTCTTCATTTTCTGGACTTTCAAAAGATTTAGGAGATGATTTATCGGATGACTGCTTAGATTCAGTGTCTTGCGTTAATTGCTCTCTGTCTACTCCAATCTTAAGCTTATAAGCATCAAGCTCTTTTTGCATTTCTTGAAGTTGCTTGTCAATGTCAGACTTGTCTAATTGAACCCCTAGAGTAATTTTTACTGAACTTTCTGGCATCTCTTATATCCCGCAGCGCATTACTTACCAGTATAAATTACCTATAAATATTTAGCACTTCTATATCATGTTTTAGATAAAATAGTGAAAACAAAAATAATTACACCGACTAAAACAATGTTCACATCAATGAAATTAAAATTAGCTTCTTTAGTTATTGCCAGCCTTTTGATTGAATGGGGGTCAAACAAAGTCTGTGCACAATATCCTCAGCAAGACTCAATTAGCAATAAACAGGAAGCTGTGAATTATCAAACTATTGGATTTGGTAAGGCGATCGCATTGGGATTAGAAAAAGTTTCTTATGATTATGCAGATTACTGGATGAGTTATGTAGAGTCTCAAAACAAAGACGGTAATCTTAATGAAAGTGTGTTAGAAGATTTCGCAAGAAGAGCTTGTAATGAAGCAGGAGAAACTATTGACATTGCTGAAGTCGATAAACATTTCTCCCTTCTTTATGTAAGTTTTGTAATGGGATATACCTCTGACCTTGATATTCAAGCTTATCGGCTTGGCATTACTTCCAGAAGTTCACAGGTTAACCCGGAAGAGATTTATGGGTTAGTACTTCAGGAAGCAGTTACCATTAAATGCCCAGAAAAACAAATCACCGGAGTCTTAAACCTAAACCGATACCATTAAAAGTTACGGCTAGAACATTGCAATTTTAGCGACTGTGTTTGTGAGTTTCCGGCTCTGATAGAGCGTGTTTCATAAAATCAAAGTCAACGATTGTAGATATATTGGCAGGAATCGCCTCAATCTCTACCTTTTCTAGCTTAAAGAGAGGAGAATCGACAAGAAATAGATTCTTTTTTGCCCGAGATAATGCCACGTAAATTAAATTCTGCTCTTGTTGTAATTCCCAATCAGATACGGCTTTATTGGTATAGGGCAGATTAGTATAGCCCAAAACATAAAGCGTATCTGCTTCATCCCCCTTGGCTCGATGAATAGAGCTGAGAATGATTCCACCGTCAGACTCATCGGTAAATAGTTCTTTGACTGATTCCTCAAACATGACAAAAGACCTGCATTTATCTCCAATATCATTCATCAGGATACAAATACATTCAGCCTTGTCTGCCAATATTTCTGCTAACGATTCTTGACCATTATCTTTTAACTCTTGAATCTTCTTATTAGTCGCCTGATTCCAGTTATTAAAGCCCTTTTGCCCGTCCCAATCATCTTGCGTCTCATGGTAAGGCTTTAACATATTAATTAATTCCCAGAATAAGTCTGCACGCCCTCTTATTTTGGCTGGCTTCTTATGCAAGTACAAGGAAACACATAACCTTACTAATGGCGCATTCATTCTTGAAACTACTAAGTCTCCGGCTTGCAGTCTCCAAATTAATGAAGTTTGCTTTATGTGCTCAACATACCCTTGACTATTTTTCTCGTAGGCAACAAAATTATTGTGATATCCTTTATCAACGATGTAATTGACAATATTTTTACCGCAGCGATAGGTATAGCTCATGTCTATCTCAATCAAATTAAAGCGCCTTTTTAACTCATCCCAACAGTCTGGCACTGCATACTGAAACCCATAAATACTTTGGCGAGGATCTCCTACAGCTATTATTCTTGCTCCCAACTTATAATGTTTTTCGATTAATGTTATCTGGGCATTGTTTAAATCTTGACATTCATCTACGAGCAAAACATTTTTACTTGTAGCAGGTAAATCTAACTTGTTAGGGAGATAAACCATGTCATCAAAATCGATTAAATTCTGTTTAATATAAATCTGATCGTTTTTCTCTAATACGTCTGGGATTGCTAATAAAATAGCTTGTTCCAGTATTTTTTGAAGAGGACCCCAGTAGACCTCTGCCTTTAATAACAACAAATTCAATTTGTAAGTACTAATCAAGCTTTCTAGATTTTCTAAGGTGGGAGATGTTAGGGTTTTCTTGCAAGCCCCTACTATTTCTGTTTGCCAGTCTATTAAAGCTTGTTTGTTTAATGGCTTCTTTTCTCCTTTAACTGGTGTTTTGAGAAAATCAAAGAATTTACCTAGAGAGTCTAATGTCTCGGATGATAAGTATTTTACATAAATAGACATATTCCTCTTTTCCTGGTCTTCGGAAAAAAGTAAATCTATCTCGTTTGTTATTATTTTGCGGACCTTAGACTCTTCAACCTTGGGCTTTCTTCCATAACTATTTTTTATCAGCAGCGAATAACCTAATCCGTGGGAAGTTGATGCCTTTTGATTGCTTCCATCTAATACCCCGGATTGTATCAACACATCTTTAATATGCTGATTAAAAGCAACAATTAAGATTTTAGAGCCTTTTAAGAAAAGAAATATTAACGCCTTTAATAAGGTAGTTTTTCCCCCTCCGGCTTTAGCGTTGACAATATAGTTGCTTTGAGTTTCAGCTATTGCCTCAAATATTTTTAACTGTTCATGATTCCATGGGAATTCTTTGCAATAAAACCACCAGCTAGACGGAGTAAAAGGGTATTTACTAGATTTTCTGGGAAATGAATAATTAAAATATTTATCAAAATAAGTAGGCGGGAATAAAAAAGTATTCATTGTTTTTGATTTATGTTTGTTGTAATTTATTTATATCAGCATTGGTGCTTTTTATTTTTAAACAAAAAAACCCGGTTATCAACCGGGGTAAATAGAAAATGGAAAAGCAAACTAGTTAATTTTAATACTGTCTGCCGTAATTAAATTGTAAATAATACTGTTTTATTGCATCTAAAACCTTGTTTATTTTTTCATGTAATTTATTTAATTCTGTATTTTTCTCTCCAAAAATAGCATCAAACATTGGCTTCGTTGATAAATGAACTGCGATTAATTCCACAACATCATCTTTTGAAACAATTACTCCATGCGCTCTCATTTGCAACCACACAATTAATTCATCAACAGTTTCTCGCACATTTGAATCTTTTAAAATCAAAAAATGAATACTCTGTTCTTTCTTTGTCAGCTCTTCGTCCCAATCTATTTTTTGTAATTGTCTAAGCAAATCATTGATGTTGTAATTACTGTCATTCATATTAGTTAAGGAGATTTTGTGGTACTTAAATCCCCGGGGAATGCCCGGGGTAATCAAAAAATGGAAACAATTGAATTAGATATTTATCTGCAATCAGGTTAAACAAATAATGCAATTACGTCTTCTGGATATGTGTTCACCAGCCCAAATCTTGGATCGGCTACCGGACTAACAGTGATACCATGATTCTTGCAATAAGCCGTGGCTTTTTTCCCAATAACCGCAGCTTGTTGAACAGGAATCGCCCCAAGATTATGTTTTCTGTAGTAACCAACTACAGCTAAATAATGTCCGTTTGGATTAAATATGCGGTCAATTTCGGCATCATGTTGATGAGTTAATAATTCTAGTTCAGCTAACTTTTGTGATTGCAATTGCTGTTCAAGTTCTAACCGCTGCTGTCTTTGTTCGAGAGCGATAATAGCTTCAGCCTGAATTTTTAGTAATTCGCCGGGAGTTAATGGCTTGGGTTCGTATTTACCTGTCTTACGAATTTGGGGAAGTACTTCACTTGTTACCCATTTTTTAAAGGCTTTGGCTGATGGTTTTGTACTGCCAAAAATAACAGCGTATAATCCTGACTCGTTAATAATCGAAACTTTGAAAGTATTGCTACTAAAGGATTCGGCTATTTTCGCCGCTTCTATTTTTTGTGGGTTAATGACTTGCTTATCTTCTTCATCAACCAAGTCAAGCATTCGACGATTATCGACGTATTCCAGCACTTGTGCCACGTCTTTGGCAACAAACCATGGTTCATTGTCAAGAACTAAGATGCGGACTTGATTAGACTGAAAAGCAAACTGTGCTAAAATGCTCATTGTTGATCCTGTGCTATAGGGTTGACTGCCCCTGGGTGCTCCTACACCGCGAGGGGCTTTTTCTCATATTATCATATTTGTGATTTTACAAACTAAAAAAAGATAAAATAGAAATTAAATCCTAGTGTTGTGCCTTTTGTGCTTCCTTTCATCGATTGGGTACGAGCTCAAGGAATTTGACAACACAAGGTCAACATCTAATTTATTTTCACAATTCGGTCTGCAATAATTGATTTAACTCCTGGTAGATTCACGGCTTCTACAATTTGTGACTTTAGACCTTTGGCTACTAAAGCTCCACTAGTTTCCCCTTGCCATTGAATATCTATCGACAAATTCTGCAAAGCTGTTACGGTTTGTTCTACCGTTATTGCCAATTGCTGTTTTGTATGTTCAATCAATGCTTTACGATATTCAGTGCGAGAGGGAAACTCACTAGGTAAAATTTGATTAGTGGAAGATGCCTCTAGATTATCTTCTTGTAAGATAATAATTACTTGTAATTGTTCATCTTTCCCTGCATTAGTTAAGACTTCTCGCAATAAAGGATCGATTTTAGCTTGTTGAAAAGGAGTAAGATTCATGATTTAATTGGTTTTAATTTATTTACAATTAATAATATTCTATTTTTGAATCTTTTAATAGTCGGGGAATTCGTCAAATAAGTATCAATTCTTGTTCATTATTTTGCTCATCTTTAATCATTAGTTTTTTGCCTGTACCCTTTAATCCTGCGTATAGCTGCATTACTTGAACACCTCTGATTATAACTTCATCAGGTCTTATTCCAAGCTTCTTAGCTAAATCTTTAATTATGTCGTTGTCCGGTGCTGTGACTGTATAATTAATAATTTTGTTTTTGGTTTTAGTTGCCATGAAATTTACTTTAACAGACTTTAAATAAAAGCTAAAACTGCTTAAACCATGCAAAAAATAAATTTATTTTCAACTATTTAGTAAAATAAAATTTAAACAAGCTTGAATCAATCCAAGAAATAGAGGATGAGGTTTATTAGGGCGAGATAAAAACTCAGGATGAAACTGCGTGCCAATAAAAAAAGGATGAGCCGGATACTCTATAATCTCTACTAGATTTTCAGTAGGGGAAACTCCACTAACCTTGTATCCACTAGCGTTAAACAATCGCAAAAATTTATTATTAAATTCATACCTGTGACGATGACGCTCATAGATACTTTCACATTGATAAAGCAATTGAGCTTGAGTATCGTCTCTCAGTAAACATTTATAAGCCCCTAGCCTCATTGTCCCACCTATAAAATTTTGTTTTTGTTGGTTGGGAGATAAAGTAATTACTTTATTTGGCGACATACTATCCCACTCTTCACTGGTGGCGTTAGTCATCCCCATTATGTTTCTAGCCCATTCTACAACTGCGCACTGCATTCCCAAGCAAATTCCCAGAAAAGGGATTTTAGTCTCTCTAGCATATTGAATTGCCTTGATTTTGCCTTCTATTCCCCTAGTCCCAAACCCTCCTGGAACTATTACTCCATTAACTCCCTCTAGCAACATCTGAGCGCCTCGTTTCTCGATTTCCTCTGAATCTACCCAATCAATAGTCAAGTTAGTGTCAAGTTTGGCAGCAGCATGATTTAAAGCCTCGGAAATAGACAGATAGGCTGATGGGAGCTTTACATATTTTCCTACAATAGCTATATCTATACGATGTGTTGTAGTCTTTATCCTTTGAACATAGTCAGTCCATTGAGTTAAGTTTGTATCAAATTTTGCCAATCCCAACTGGGTTAATTTTTCCAATCCCATTAAGGTTATAGCTTGACGGGCTAAACCAGCTTTTTCTAGTAGCAATGGAACTTGATAAATACTGGTTGCGTCTAAAGCGTTAATAATAGAATCTATAGGAACATCACAGAATCCTGATAGCTTTTCTTTAACATCATCCGATATTGGGCGATCGCTTCGACAAACCAAGATATCTGGTTGAATACCTAAAGACCTTAATTCTTTTACCGAGTGTTGCGTTGGCTTTGTTTTCGTTTCTCCAGCGGTACGAATCCATGGGATTAAAGTGACATGAAGATAAAGAACATTTTCTTTTCCCACTTCCTTTTTATATTGCCGAATCGCTTCTAAGAAAGGGAAAGACTCAATATCCCCTACAGTCCCACCGACTTCTACCAAGATAATGTCTGCATTGCTTGACTCGGCTAAACAAGTAATTCTTCTTTTTATTTCGTCGGTAACGTGAGGAATTACTTGAACCGTAGCACCGTCATATTTTCCAGCTCTTTCATTTTCTATAACTTGCGAGTAGACTTGTCCCGTGGTGACATTATTTAATTGACTCGTAGGAATATCCGTAAATCGCTCATAATGTCCTAGATCTAAATCTGTTTCCGCACCATCTTCTGTGACAAAAACTTCGCCATGCTGTATGGGACTCATTATGCCGGGGTCAACGTTAATATAAGGGTCAAGCTTTAGGATTGAGATTGAATACCCTCTTGCCTTTAATAAAGCCCCTAAACTTGCAGTAACTATCCCCTTTCCTATGCTAGAGACAACGCCCCCTGTCACAAAAATAAATTTAGTAATCATCTTAAAACCTCAAATACTCTATTAGTCTGTATTGGACTATCATCCGAGATGATTTTTTCTATTTGGAAGGGAAGCACTTTTAACCCATGGTAGTCTTTAAAGCATTTATTTGGTCTGGGTTTAGCCGTGAAAGAGATACAGCATTCTTTTCTTTTTGCCTTGTAAATTTCGGCAATATATTCTTGTCTGGTTTCTTCTCCAGTTAATAAGCCCATAGCCGGGACAATAAAAGAAAAAGTTAACAAGCCACAGTTTCTCTCCTGCATTACTTGTATTAAGCTAGAATCAACCTTGAAAAAACAAGGGGAAGCATCTTTAAATTTTGTCACATATACATACCCAAAGCATGGTATAAACCCTTCATACTTTAGATAATCCGTCGGAACTTCTCTAGGCAATCCCTTATCTTTTATGTCTTTCCAGCTTTTGCTTTTTCCCATTGATTTGTTTTATTAAGCTTGTTTTTAATAGTTTACCTTTATATTTTGTAGTGAAAGCCTTTAAATATAAACTCTCCAAACAAGATTAAAACTTTTCTTGTTTGGAGATAGATTAAATTATATGTGTGGAGATTAAAAATTTTTTATATTTATTTAGCCCTATTTGCATAGGGCTTTTCAGCCTTATTTACCGAATTTCTCGGTAAAATAAACGTCTCGCATCCAATCCCAAGCGTCTCCACTTGTAAAGCTTTTGTCCACTTTTTTAAGTGCTTTGGCGCACGGTAAGATTATTTCCTTAAAGACTTGCTTGTTAGTCATGGTTTTGACGTGGTTATAAGCCGTCCCAGAAATGCGACCAGTAGCTATGCCGTGGTATAAGCCATATAGCAACTCGCTATAACCATACTCATAACCGTTATCGGGTAATCGTTTTAAAGCTCTGTATAATGGAGCATAGTCAAAATCAACTCGGATAACTTCATTTAGCGTTTTTTCGCTAATGTAGCAAAGCTCTTTGAGAGCTTTGAGCGTAGGAACAGAGGTAATGGAAGCGGTAAAAAAAGTAGCCATGAGAGAAACTCCTAAAAGAAAGGTTTAAGTATTGGCTCTCAACCAACTCTTTTACTATAGTTGATACTTTTAAAAATGTCAAGTACTTTTAAGGAAAAGTTTGTGAATAAACTTTTGAGCCTAATAAGATAGATATTAATCTTAAAAATCACTAAAGAACAATAGGGACAGTTATAACAATCGCTTCACTTTCGTGTTAGCAAGGGAAAACTACTATAAGCCTTTTCTTGTTTGGAGGTTAAATTATGTGTGTGGAGATTAGCGATCGCTTTTTATTTTAATGGCAAAGACTGGAATCGAACCAGCTACCTGCGGGGTATGAACCCGCCGAGCTACCATTGCTCCACTTTGCTATTTCTAGTATACCGTAACTTATTTCACGAAATATAAAAATAAAAAAAGCCCCTTTCGGGGCGGTTGATTATTTTGTTAAAAACTTGAGGTTAAACTTTTTCCAGATATCTTGAGGATTATACTGTTTGCTTTTTATAGCATTGATTACGTTTTCCGCGTCATAATCTGTTAGTTTCCACTTAACTTCAGTAATGGTGTAGGTCTCGGTTTCGAGGTCAAACTCAACCTCACCTTGTTTCCAGATAACGAGATTGCCTTTTGTATCTCTTTCTGCTTTGATTTGAGCAAACTTATAGTGAGACTCAATAAATTCTAATAAAACTTTTATTTCAGACTCGGTGCTGTAGTAGTTGTTTAGGTAGCTGGTAGGTTGTGCAATCATGTCAGTTATTCCTGTTTTGTCTTTACTCTTCTATCATAGTTGATACTTTTAAAAATGTCAAGTACTTTTAGAAAAAAAGTTTGTGAATAAACTTTTGAGCCTAATAAGATAGATATTAATCTTAAAAATCACTAAAGAACAATGGGGACAGTTATAACAATCGCCTCACTTTCGGGCGGGCAAGGGAAAACTACTATAAGCTTCTTCCTGAGTAAATATCTGGCAACTAGAGGAAAAGTATTAGCCTGTGATATTGACCCCCAAGCTAATCTAACTTTCTTTTTGGGCTACGACCTTGGCAGTACTGAAGCAAGTGCCTACGAGTTAATCACAGGAGAGGTAGAGCCTCACCACTGTATCTACTGGTCTCACAATAATGCGCAGCTGCATATTATTCCCACTGATGATGGCTTAGCAAAAGCCCAAGAATTCTTATCATCTAGTGGGATGGGCGCACTAGTCCTTAAATCTCGCATTGCCCAGATAAAAGAGCAATTTGATTTCATTATTATTGACTCGCCACCATCTCGGACTCAACTAGCATTAACTACCCTAGGTGCGGCAGACGTGGTCATTATCCCCGTCGAAACCCACGTTAAAGGAATTAACTCATTACTTAGGACATTAGAGCTATTAGACGGCTTAAACACGTTAGGGCAGGTGACTCCAAAAATACTAGGGGTGATTCCTTTTAGAGATAGATGGATAGGGCGTACTCAACAAAGACAGTCAAGAGAGGCGATCGCCATCATGAGGGAAATTGCCTTAGAACGTGGTTTTACTGTTTTTAATTCCCTGATAGAGTCTGAGCGCTACAAGCAAGCAATAGACAAAGGGATACTGTTAGACGCTCTTGGATATCCTGAGTTAATGATTCCGTTCCAACAAATAGAGGTAGCCTTATGTCAGATTCAGCATTAAACCGCTTAAACGAGAAACGCAAAATGGTTAACGAAAGAAAAGATAGCTTGTTTGATAATGCGATCGCTGACAAGCAAGAAGAATACCCAGAATACTCTAGAGTCACTATCAAAATGGAAGTAGGGATAGATTCTCGGGTACGAACTATTTGTTCAAATGAAAAGCTAAGTAAAGAAGCTTTTATCGAGGCTACCTGTGATTGGCTCTTGGATAAGCCGGAAATTATAGAAGAAATTTTATTACTGGCAAGAAAAAAGGCTTTTTACAGGAAGCAAGTAGGAACTAAGCGCAGGGCTAAAACAATGGTGCAAAAATTCTGCGAGTAACAAACCAAGTCCAAAACTCTTCGCTCTTTAATTAGAGCGATTTTTTATTAATAAATATATATGTAATTATACCCTAAAATCTTTGACGCATCCGTCAACCACGCAGGTTCTAGCTTGCTACAAGTCTTGTTTTATTTTTAAACGCATTCTAATAGAAACTCTCAAACCCTTATAAAATAACAATTTTTAAAATTAGTAGTATAATAATTTTAAGCTTTTTAAACTTAAACGCATCCGTCAACCATGCAAATTTCAGCCTATTTTAACGTTATAATACAGCAGAACCTATCAAATTTAATAAAAAGCCGTTTCATCCCTTAACCGTGCGGGTTTAAAGACTTTTTTACTAACCAATCACTAACATTAGCTGTCGGAAAAAGGTTAGGCAAAAATCGCTATCATCCCTTAACCATAATAGTTTTAACCTCTTTTCTACCCTTATCAAAAAACCGACACCCTCGCGCATCCGTCAACCATGCGGGTTTTAGGGGTTTAAAACTTTAGGTTACTTTAGCTTAATAGCTATCTTACTTTTGATATGCAAAAATTGCTATCATCCGTTAACCACAATACTTTTGGCAATTAGTAATATATTTGTGAGTGCTGTTTAAAAAACAAGAGGTAGGTAAAATTTTTACCCCCCCATCTATATATAAGAAGATATTTTTTTTAAACAAATAACTGGTTTATTTATTTCTAACTATCTGGTTTGGATGTTTAAAAAAAATTAATAAATTCCGGAGTGCGCGCAAATGCGCGAGAGCGTGTTTATTTTTTTTTCGGATTGGAAACCTAACAGCCAGGCGACCGCAAGTCTCAGGATGAGGGAAACTACCGATAGCAGTTGGATTTGAGTAATTTTCTCTTTAGCCGGAAATAGTTTGTTTTTTTATTTAGCCTAAAAGTTTTGCTCCAGAGGGCGCGTGAGGCTCGAAAAAATGGATAAATGAATAATCCTATTAACTGGGTAGTAAAGTGTCTAGAATTTGACGCTAGAGGTCTCTGAGAGAATATTTGCTATTGAGTAGGGGTGTACCCAAACAGAAAAATATCAAGCCTAACTTGCTGTAGCAAAAATATGTTTAATTAATAAAACATTTAAAAAATTAGCAAAAAGCTTATCAGTTATGGATTGCAGTCATGTTAACAATTGTCCCTCGCACCGTATTACTTTAAAGTATACTTGTCCCTCGCGTCGTATTGCGTTAAATGTATAGATAGTTGTAATAAAATTTGTCTGGTAAAAATTGATTAAATTAATAAATTGCCAGACAATTTTTTTAAAAATTACTGTTAAGCTAAGAGACAAAATCAACATAATTTTAATGAAGAATAAAACAAAGTTAAAAGACGGTGACCATGTCTGGGAAGAATGGGGAAGGGGGTATTACTTTGAAGATAATATATATCCCGGCATTAGTTCTATTTTGTCTAAGACTATGCCCGAATCAAAGAAAAAGGCTTTAGCTAGTTGGAGAGCAAGAGTCGGAGATGCAGTCGCTGAAGAAATCTGTAATGAAGCTCGAAGCACTGGTACTCGGTGGCATAATTTCCTAGATTCATTTGCCAAAAAAGACTATATTTCGGCACAAAGAATACTGTTTCCTGATACTGATGTGCAGGATTATTATGCTCAAGCTAAAGATTTTTTGTTGAAATTTGCTTCAACAACATCAGATGTTTTAACGGAATTGCCTATATATAGCCATAAGCATGGTTATGCGGGTACTTTCGATTGCATGGTTACAGCTGGTGGAAAAAAAATACTGCTTGACTGGAAAACGTCTATGAAAAAAAAGAAGCGGGAATGGATAGATGATTATTTTCTTCAAGTAGCAGCCTATGCTCATGCACTGAGAGAAACAAAGGGCATAGCTGTTGACCGAGCTTCTATAGTTATTTTCTACTCTTTTCAAGAGCCAGATATTTATAAGCTCAGCAAAGATGACCTTACTGAGCAATTTGAGATATTTAAAGAGCGGTTAAAGTTGTTCTATGAATTATTTCCGTCGTCAACGCCTATACTAAGCTAGGCAAAAATTGACGATCGCCCGTTAGAGCCATTGACATCATTCCGTCTATAGCGAGTCATTGAAACTGATTGTGTAGGTATTGCAGATAGAGAGAGAGTCATTTCATCAGGACAATAGTATAACCCATCCTGTAGCTGTTTTAAGTTATAGGAAATGTTAGTAATAATATATTCTTGCCCGTCTACCGTACATTTAACCCCTTCCTTAAGAACTTTATAGTAACGGAAAAACATTACTCTAATTTGAGTTGTATGGACATCCATTGACTTTTTAATTAGAGAGTTTAAGGCAGCTTTTTTGCCATCATTAGGAGTCACTGCACCACTAAAACTAACTGAAGAATAAGGAACGGGACTATTAAAATCGCTTCCACTACTTGAGACTGCGGTGGGAGTGTTATTAGGCTCTTCGGATTCTTCTGGAATGCTTCTCAAAAAATATCTGTAAGTTCTATCTTCTGCATACCCACTGGGTAAATCTATACTTTCTCTATCAGGGTCAGGTAACTTGGTGTGCACCGAAGGGCGGCCGCTGTACTGAGTGGAACTTCCAATCATAATTGAAGATGATGAATGATCGCCTTCAACAGAATGAGAATAATCTGTAGTGGTAAATAATTCTGGAGTTTTTTTATCAGCTCCTACAGCTTGAGGGATTAGTATCTGTGTTTGACTGGAGTCTTTTCTCTCTTTATGGGCAATCAGTGGTGGGTAGGGAGACCCAGGGTCATTTGGATCGTCTTTGGGATTCGGTTGTAATTCTTGTATATTAGAATAGGATGATGTGTTATAAACAAATTTATTAGGAGCACTATTTCTGGGTATTTCTATATCATCGTAATAATCTGCCATATCTGCCAATAAATACCCAGTCCTTTCAAAAATATTGTACCTAAATAATGGTGGAGAGCTAGTACTGTTTATATCTGGGAAAACAGGGTTATCGCCTGCATATTGAATTGGATTATAGAAAGTATAGGCATTATATTCTCTGGCTTTAGCTTTCCATTCCGGAGGCGGTCCATTTTCTGTATTGGTGGTAGTAGTAGTAGTCGCTGAATTGTAAAAAGTATCAATCCACAGATTAGCAGCTTCGTAGTCTCCCGATTCTCTTTTTAATCTTCCTAGTTTCCATCCAGTTTTTCTGGAGCTAGTTAAATAGCCGTCTGAGTCATAGTAATACAAAGTAGTTGTTTGTTCGACCTGTTTCCAATAATTAGAAACAGATCCTACTGCGAAAGAATTAAAGTTTAAGGGCCATTTCCCCCCATTTTCTACCATTTCGTCGTAGGCTGCACCGTTTTCGGGAAGAGTAAACAGTTGAGAAGATACAAAAACATATCCCCAGATTTGTTCCTGTACTTCTAAGGGGTTTCCGTCTTTTTCTTTTATTATTCTTGCGGTTTTAGTTCTGCCTCCATTGTCAAACACATTGCCAGGGTCTTTGAGGTCATCAGCATAATTACTGAGTAATATTATTCCTTCTGACCCGCCGGGATGCTGTAAACTTGCAAAGCTTGTGCAATTTTCATATTCATATCTAGTGGTAACTTCTCCTTCGTTTGAACTTTCCCCAGAAATGTCTTCTAGCTCTAGCTCGGTATTTTGATAGATGGGAATCTCTTTTACTGATACTTGCATGGTTTCATCAAGAATATAAATTCTATCTATTTCAATAGAACCTATTCCCGTAACCAAAGAAACTCCTCTAATTGTAGGCTCTGAATACATTAGACATTGATTGTCACTTAGTAACAAGGCTGCTTCTAATTCTGACCGAGGAGTTATTATTACTTCGGAGTCAGGAGCAAAATATTTTGTATAAGCCGATTCTCCGATAGAGATTGGAGTAGATAGCCTTGATTGAACGCTTCTCCAAGTTATTCTAGTAGTTTCAGAAGAAAATCTAATGGGTATATCTAATTCATGCAATGGAGTTTCTGCCCCTCTCGGTGCGTGCTCTCCCGTTAATGAAAGAGTGACTGAATAGGCAGTTTCAACAGTCGATATATATTGAGTAATGGTGTAGCTAGAAATAATAAAGTTTATCTCCATTAATCTAACTGGGCTACCAATGGTAACAGATGGAGCATCGTAACTATAAAAAGTAGCTGTAGCTGAAGGGTGCTGATCTAACCCTCTACTAATTTGGATGTCGGTAAAGTCATAATCTCCTACTTCGTCTAGCTCTTTAACTTCTCGTAAAAGTAAAGCCGTGTTGTCAAAGTTTCCTGTAGGGACTGTAGCGATCGCCCCACCATTAAACTCAGGCTGTATTGTTATTAAAGCTCCTCCATAAGTTTCCGTCTCTGTTATAGTCTCTGGAGAAATATTTAAGGTACTGAAATCAATTATGGATGCCATCTACAGATTATATCTCCGAGTAACTTCAATTAGTTTAACTGTTGTCCCTTTGCTCAATGATTGATTTCCAATTCTTGCGCTACTACCTACTTGCTTAAGGTCAGCAATATACATTTGCCTAATAGTCATATCGCCATCATCTGGATTAATATAATCTTCTACGGTTAATCCAAGAGGAAATTGGTTTTCACTCATAGCCAGTAATCGAGTATAGATTGTCCTGCGACCATCATTAACGGTTATCTCGCAACCAAATCTTTTTGGAAGTTTTAAGACTTGTACACTGCTACTCCCTGTAAATTGAATTTCTTCCCCTTCCCATATCTGGTTATAACCTCCTAACCATGGGATTAATTCTACATCTTCAACGACTATTTTATTAAAACTCATTTTAGTTAATTTTTAAGATTAGAAAATTAAAGTATTATTTATCATGTTGACTTATTTAAACACAAACAATAAACAAAAAATATGGAAAACGCTTTTTTATTTGCAATACAGTGCGAGAAAAATGTTTTAATGGACGCGGTTAAATTTGCTAGTGGGTTTATTGCTGCTAGACCTAGTCATCCTATCTTAGGGGGAATGCTATTTAAGGCTCAAGATGAATTCTTAGAAATAGAATCAACGAATTTAGACCAGGGTTGCAAAATTAAAATACCTTGCACCACTACAATCAAGGGGGGAGTCGTTTTACCAGGAAAACAGTTAAACTCTCTACTTAATAATCTAGTGGGAGATACTATTAGTATCTATTTAACTGAAGTAAATACTAAACAAGGCATAGTATCTAATAATGATTATATAGCAGTTATCCGTTGTGGTCAGCAAGAAGCAGCATTAGTAACTAGTTCTATCAATGAATATCCTGAGATTAACTATAGTGGAGAATCAAAATTAGAGATAGATGCCCAGTTATTTAGCTCTTCTATCCTAAAAACAATTCACTGTACTTCGTCAGATTCATCCAAGATGGTGCTATGTGGAATCAACATAGCATCTTCTCCACGCGGGTTAACTTTTTCTGCAACCAATGGACATTATCTGGCTACAGCAACTATCCCCGGTCATTACGAGCAGGGTATTAGCTTAACTGTTCCAGGTGTGTTTTTGTCTAGGGTGCAAAAATTGTTGAAAACTGCTGAAACATTGACTTTTGCTATTAAGGAGAATGATTTAATTGCTGAGTTAACTACTAATCTAGGTAAAGGAGGTATTGTCGATATTGCATTATACTCTAGACTGCTGAATGGGAATTTCCCACAATGTGAGAAGCTAGTTCCAGCTACTTTTAAAAGAGAAGTTTTATTCTCTAAAGAACAGTTAGCCCAAGCTCTAAATTTAATTGGCTGTTGCGATAGCGATGATTCACGCACAGAATATACTTGCTCGTTTGAGATACAGGATGAACAGACAAAAATCACTAAGTCTGGCTCTTCGGTTTTAAATGTTTGTCAATTAACAAGCTCAACACTGTTAGTGGGAAATGGTTTAACTATTGGGTTCAATTACCTTTATTTTAAGAATCATCTATCGGCTTTATCTAGCGATGACGTGGTACTGAAGTTTAACAATGAGCGTAGCCCTGTGATTATGCAAGGGCAAGATGAAGCTCTAGATTCCACTCTTTTAATTATGCCAGTGCAGTTAAAATCATGAACACTAGTGACTTACTTAATTGCAATTTAGCGATCGCTGTTCCATTGGCAACAAAGGAATACAAGCAATTCCCGGAAAAATGGGAGGCTGATAGGGAATTAATTGTTAGTTATGCTGATGTTTTTGCACATCAAGGTGATGAGTTGTTATTTTACCAAAAAGGGGTAAGCGGTCAACTATTTGTAAAATTAGCCAGAGCCTTGGCATGGGCATCTTTTTTGCCTGGTGGAGTTAGATTTAATGGTGTGCTATACGAGGCTAATTTAACTAACATGAACAAATCTCTGTAATCAATTCCACGTGCTCTGGTGTCAATTTAAACCATTCCCCACTAGGGCTGCACCGATGAAACATTAATAATCGATGCAGTCTTTTTTCTATGGCATGGGCATTAGCTACAGGAAAAACTTTAATTAGATGTAGCCTAGCATTATTCCCTGTTTGTAGTTGCTTTACTCTCTTCAATGGGTTGTCAGAGATACCAATTTTGTAGATAGCTTCTGTGTTTTTCTGGATTAAATAAATATATTGAGGTTTAATCTCTGTTTGTTTTTTCATAAAATTGACATGGTATTATAAGTAAATACCCCTCGCGGTGAGCAAACACCCAGGGGTCATACATACTCATTAGCAAGTAATGCACTATGACAAATTTAGCACAGAATACCCAGGAGATTTGGCGCAAGATTATCGATCATTTAGAGCCACTTACAACTAGAGAGTTGTTAAAATATCAATGCACATTAATTGAGTTTGACGGTGAAAGCGCTCGTATTGGGATTAGTTCTGAAAACCTATTGAAACTAGTTCAAGGGAAACTGACTAATTTACAAGCAGCTTTTACCACTACTTTTCAACGTCAAATCAAAGTAACTCTAGAAGTAGCACCCATTGGGTTTGAAAAGAAAAATAACCTTCCTCCCCCCTTACCTTCTTCTGTAGCAACTGATTAAAGTATTGAAACACCTAGACTTATTCTCGGGAATCGGTGGCTTTAGTCGAGCTGCTGATTTTCTTGATTAGAAACCCCAGGATGTAAATACTCCACAACAAGCTTATGTGGCGCTAAAAGTTTTAGACTTTTGGTTAAAGTGTGTTTTAAAAAATCTCAAAAAGTACTTGACATTTTTAAAAGTGTCTGTTAACTTAGAGAAGTAAGCAAAACAAAGGAAAATAAGCCATGGAATGTATTCAAATTATTGTCAAAATCGAGTCACAAGAAATCGTAAAACTTTTAAAAGAGAAAGGAAATGAGCTTGACAATCTTATTTCTTTGCATGGGCAGTACGCAACTTTCGCGGGAGATTCCACTTTTTCTTGGAAATGGTTAGCTGATAACCTTCTCTTCATGAACGATTGGTATGATGCTGATTGCATCGAATTTCGTGAAGATAATGCTCTTATTGTAGCTGCTTTATGGCAGCATGATGGCGAAGAAGGTATTACCAAGTGGTATGCCTGCAATGGATGTAGCGACGATTTTATCGTTGACAACGAGTTTATTAGTAAAGTCATTGCAAAGATTTGGATTGAAGAAACGGATATAACTTATTTTAACTTTGACAGAACAAAATGGCTTAACGCGCGTGCTCAAAAAGCTAAGCCAGTTTCTAATAAAATTGATGTCCCTTCACGGGAACAAATTACAAGAGATTGGCTGGTGTCATTGACTATTGCTGACTGGCAAGATTTGCTAAAGCAGCAAGTTGTCAAAACTAAGATACTAGATGACTGGGAAAATCCTATATTTAAAAAACTCCAGCTTGAGTATAAAGGATTATCTTATGAGTTTCCTAAATTGGCTTTACAAGCCATTGAAGAAGGTAAAGGATGGATTGGAGTTGAAGCTATCAAAGCCAAGCCCGTTCTCAGAGCAAAACCAGTATTAAATAAAAAATAGGAGAATAGATATGTTTGAGAATTTGTTGATTTGGTTTGACGTCATTAGAGGGGCACGTCCCCGCCGTCATTTATGGCAGGCTCTTAGTAATTTCACCGAGAACAATGTTAGCTCACCATGGGCAAAAACTTTTAAAAGATATATCGATGATACCTATGTTTATTACGGGGAAAGCGATATTTCTTATCGAGAATGGTTAGGGAGACATTTTTGGGCAGAATTAAATCTTGATGATTTTGAAGAGATTTAATTTACTGCTTCAAGAATAAAAAGCACTTAAGTTTGTTACAGCTTAAGTGCTTTTTATATTGGATAAAATAAATAATAGTTACTAATATAGGTTAAACATGATTATTTTATACTGCTTAAGTTTTTTGGGGATATTCTTTTTATTACTATTGTGGCGGACTGGATTATTGAATATTTTTTTTATTGCCTTTATCTGCCAATTTGAAAACCTATTGACAAAATAAGTAAGATTAATTATTCTCCTAAAGAAAAATTGTTAATTAAAAAAGCGGTAGAAATGCGATAAAGTTGATTATTTAACCGTCTGAGATAAGAATAATCACCGTCACATTCAGTCAAGAAAAAAGTTTCGTAAACAGAAGAATCAAAATAATCAGGATAATTGCTGTAGTAAGAAAAAATATTACAGTCAGATAATACTAATGCTCCTTGACATTTGACCTTTTGCCCTATCAACATTTCGACGTTGTACAACATTATTTAGTTTTGAGGGATTTGTTGATTGACTTTGATAAAAATAAGCCAGTGATTCCTAAAATAGATGAGATAACAGTGGTAGGCTCTGGAACAGTTGTAGGCTCAAATTCTACAGGAGAGCTTGCTATCCCACTTAGAGAAAAGCTTTGATTATTTGGTATCCCTTGAGCAGAGATACTGACTTGCCCAGGTAATATATAAGTGCCGTTAGAAACAGGAACGCGCCACTGTCCATTAAATGTTGCCCCAGTAAACCGCTGAGCACCGGACCTAAAGTTACTGCCATCTTCGCCAGGATTGTTTGGATAAAAAATAATTTTATTTGTAATTAAAGGGCTAGGAGCAGTAGGTTGCCCATTTCCAATAGTTCCTAGTGGAGAAAGATTAATAGGTTGAATATCAACAGGTCCATTAAGCCCTAAATTTGGTAACGGATTCCCATCAGTATCTATTCCCCCAGAGAAAAAGGTAGATGTTAGGATTGCTGAATTGTTGGCAAATTTTAATTGTGTATTGCTTAAGCTTGCATCTCCGGCAATAGTAATGCGACCAACCGTGGCAGCAGATGCCATAGCAAAACTAAGATTAGCAACAGCCCCAGTCAGTAACGCAGTTAATTTAAGAATATTTTTCATTAGCTTTAATTTTAAAAATATATCTCATTTAAAATTTAACATATTTTTTAATACGCTACCTTGATTAACTCTTTTTTTGTTTACAGAATAACGTACAATGGCAATAGAAACACCCCTCGCGGTGCGCAAACACCCAGGGGCAGTCAACCTACTTCACAGACAAGAGGTTAACAATGAGTAATTTAGCACAATTTGCCTTTGGAAACAATCAAGTTCGAGTTGTTTTGATTGATGGTCAACCATGGTTTGTGGCAGCTGATTTGGCAAAAATTCTAGAATATGCCAACACAGGGAAAATGCTTCAAATTGTGGACAAAGAAGATTCCGTAGAAATTAACCCGCAAAAGTTGGATAATGCCAAAATGGTACTATCCTTTAATAGCAATACTTTCAGGGTTTCATTGATTAACGAATCTGGGTTATATTCCGTGATTTTTAATAGTACTAAGTCGGAAGCCAAAACTTTTAAACGGTGGGTAACTAGTGATGTCCTTCCCCAAATTAGAAAAACGGGAAAATATGAACCCCAGTCAAAACTAAATATCTACGCCCGTCGAGTACAGATAGCTTCTAAATGGGAAATACCTAAAGGTTATTGGTGCGTTTTTCATGAAATATCCTTACTAGCCAATAAAGTAGGGGAGACCTATCAAGTCGGCGAGTTTGACACTCCACTACCTAAAGGTGAGTGGATTCTTTAGAGGAGATAACTAACAAATGCTAGTCATTGCTCGAAGCAACCACATTGTCATATCGTGCCTTAGCACTAATACAACAGCAGTTCACAAGGCGGTGTCAATTGCCTTTATCCTGTCAGCTATTGCTTTCAGGTTACTTTTTGCTTACGTTTTTTCACTCGCTTACAGTCTTTCTTTATGGGGGCTGAGGCTGTAGTGCATAGCACCGAGTACCATTTCGGTTACTCATTTTTTCAACAGGTGTCCCGCCACAGGGTGTTTCACCCTACCAGTAAGGTCTTAGTTGCGTACTTTTATTTTACACTAATTTCGACAAAATATAAAGCCGTCCTCAAGGACGGGGTTTCTACCCATTTTTCTGATGACTTGATCGACGGCAGTGTAGGTCAATGTTGGAGCAAGTATCGTAAGGCTTTTGATTGGATTCAGCCCACTATATTGTTTCCCATCTTTTTTGGTGATTCTCGAGACGCTGCTCATGTGCAGGTTCATGGGTACAAGAATAGCGAGTTACCCCACTTCCGTGATTGGCTAGAAAATATCTACACACTAGAGCGATTGCCAAAATATCTAACTGGCAAATATGGGCAATTGATGAAGCGAGATTGAAAATAACATAAAATAGCAACAAAACCTCCCTCGCGGTGTTTTTAGCCATGTTTTTCAATATCTAGTATCCATTGCGGTGTGTGTGAGGTTTCTTTCGTAAAATACTTTTGACGGTCTAATTCGTCGATTATGTATTTCAATAATTCTTCCATGATGTCATAAAATTCCTGATAATCCATATCCCAGTAAGGAAGTGATACAGACAAAGCATCTGGATTGTATGGAGGTATAAACTTATCTCCATATAAGATTCTGTAAAAACCGTTTTTCAATCCATCCCCATCAATGACTTTGTAATCATTTTCAGTAAAAACAACGTATGCTCCACACTTATATTGATTTGATGTCTCGTAAATAGCTTCCTCGATAAAAGGTTTGTTGTCAAGAAAGCTTAAGATGGTATCAAGTAATTTATTTTTATCCATGTTTACCTCATGAGTTGCAATACAAAACATGGTACAGCAAAAAGAATCTAGGTAAACAGATAGTGCTTTAGAGCAAATCTATTTTTGGAGATATAAATTACTAAAATCCATATATATCAAGGTTTAATGTGCTTCAGAGCAAATCCTGGGGATAGCTCCAAACACAAAAAACACCTAGGAATAAATCTTCTTAGGCGTTTTTTGTATCAATAATCATTGAACTAACACTGTATCAAGTTAAGCCAACTCTGCATCAAGCAAATTTTTAAATTCATCTGGGGCTATTGATTCCCAATCCTCAGCGATCGCTTTAAGATCCGCTTCGGTGATATTGGATAAACTATTATAGTTCGCTTCAGACAACGGTTCGCCCATGATCATAATCTTGGGAGTTAAGTCAGGGCTAGGAGGTGGGAGAGTTATCGCTTGATCCACTTGATTTTTCATCTACTTGAACCTCATTGGATAAATCGGCTTTTTTTCTACTTGTTTTTGTAGGATTTGTCGGAATAAACGTAGAAAGGTCAATGGGATCATCTTTCTTTAAAGTTTTTTCTAATGGGTCACTAGGCTGTGTCAAGAAAAGTGGTAAAGGTTCTGCTGTGGGGGTAATCGCCCCCCATTCTAGGTACTTTTGATAATCAGGGTGTTTCTTTAGCCGGGTAAACTCTTCATGAGTTAGATTATTTGTTCCCGGCTCTAGATTCACCCCATCAAAAGTAGTTGCACCTTTACGAGGGTTGGGCTTTTCTTTTCCAGGATAATAGAAAAGAGTAGTAATCATTAGTTATTGGTTATTGCTATAGGAAAATCTGCATACCTGATAGTTCTAGGATAATCAGCTTGAACACTAGAAACGCTCTTATATCCGTAGACATTATATTTCATTCCTTCTTGTACTGGAGACATGACGTACAATGGGGCAAAATGTCTAACTACGTTTTTGGATTGTAGATTTAAAAAGACTAATCTGTCTTTTCCTGTTCCAGATGATTGGACTCCATTAGCTTCAAGCTCTGCACTAGCTAACTCTGGCATAGGAACAACTATAGAAAGACTTGGTAAAGTTTTCTTTAGTGTATCCATGAGAGTATCCCCCACATTATCGCTACGAAAAGTCGTATTTAGCAACTTAAATAAAGTAGGAGGGACGTATAATGCGTTGGGCATCTCTACAAAGTTAGTAGAAGTCCACACTGCATAATATTCATTGGCAATAAAGTCAATGATGTTTTTTGAAGTTGCGTTCCCAGCGTATAGCTTGTAAGTAGAAGTGTTGCTTAATGTCACTTCTGGGTGATTGAGCAAGCCGTGCACTTGATGGGAGGGTAAACCGTAAGCGCATAACTGGTGGGATTTCACATCAATCATGCGACGCATTCCCATTAATCTCTCATCCTTGAAATTAGTCACTAATTGACCATTCTTAGAGGCAAATTCACTGGCTCTGAGTTCTGGGTCAGTATAAGAACAACCTCCAAAAATATGAACGATACGGTATATATCTTTGCCTACAGTGACTTCAGACATGGGAATATCTTGAGCTGAGCCAGTCATAATAGATGCTTGACCGTAATGCCGAACTGTTTCTACAGTGATTGTTTCTGCCCCTACTGAGATATCTCCAATTTGAGGGCAGTACAATCCGTTATCTAAATACAGTTCTGGAAGTCTTTCGCGAAGTACGATAGGGAGCTTTTGCTCTAAATAATTTGATAAAATTGCTGACATTTATTTAAGTAGTCCTATGGTAAGTTGATTTGAAGTTTTGCGATTCCAGCTCCGGTTGTCGAGCTAAGCCATCTTGCTTGAGGAATAGCTACGGCTTTATCTACTGTTGAAACGGTGTCAGCAGTTTTAAGGAATTTGCCTACAATAGAAGCTGTTCCTGCTGCGACTCGGAAAAAGACTGGGTCTCCAGGCGCTACGGCTACTTCTGTCTCTACCCAGATATCGCCTTGAATTAATACATCCATCTCTCTTTTGTCCCCATAGCCATCCACGCCGTCAGCAGTATTTGTGTCTTCATAGATGTAACTACGGACTGCAATACCGACAAGACTAGTTTTATTGGCTGCGGGTAATATTACGTCTTGATCTCCTGTTCCTTGTACTACTGCACGACCAAAAGCTAAAACGCCACCACTGGCATTAGTTTTGGAACGAATAGAACAAGAATCAATCCCAGATGCAATAGCCCCAGGAATTCCAGGAGTTTGAGACAAAGAATAGTTAGTAATAGGCATGATTTAAGCTCTTATGATTGATTTGTGTGCATTTTCGATTAACTCAATGTATTCACGTTGAGCCGCTTTTAATGAGTCAGCGCGATCATTTGTGGCGACTGCGGTTGGCAGTACTACTTTTTCTCTGGCTGAATCGGATTGGGAATGTTTAACAGCAATCTCAAACATTGCGTTAATAGCCTCGTCTGAGCGAGTACCTAAAGATTCAATGGAGTCCCCGTATCTTTTTGTAATTACTTCTTCTTTTAGTTGGCGATTGCTCATTTTCTCTAGCACCTCTTCTTGAGCATCTAGTAGGGGGAATACTTGGCGCTCTAGCTTGCGTCTTTGAGAAACTCTTTCGTCGATTGAATCGGTAATGGCAGATGATTTAGCTTCAATCTCTTTAAGTAGTGCTTCTTCTTTGGCTTGCAGTTGTTCAACTTGCCCGCGTAACTCAGTCAATTCTTTTTGTGTCTCAGAATCAATGGAGTCTTGTACCGTCGTTTCTTTTTGTTCTAACTTTTCTATCTGATTGGTTAATTCATTAACTTTATTTGTTAATTCACAAACTTTAGTAGATACAAAAGAATCTGCTAAATATTTTTTTCCGTCTAAAGCAATGGTTTCTAGCCCGTCTAACTTTCCTTGCAGTTCTGTTATCTTGCTATCAGCTTTATCAAAACTAATTTTAAGCAAAGCTAACTGAGATTCTGGAACGTCTAAAGCTACGCCATCACGTACAAAGTTCGCCATAGTTTTTCTTCCTCTGATTTAATTGACTGTATATTTTTTGTCCCAATATTGTAACTATCGAGATTTAATTTTAATTGCTCTCCACCTCTAGCTTTATCGACAATAGCGATATGATTGCCCACACGCTTTGTCTGAATAAATGTTTTAGGCTTGCTAGGGTGTGGAGTTAACTCTGCCCAGTACCCCATGCTTAGTTGATTAATACCTTCTTGAGTAACAGCTTTTATCGCTTTCGCGTCTCCCACTGTGAAGATTACTTCAACCAATCCTTTATTAAGGTTTGCGGTTACTCTGTCTCCCACAGACCCTATAGCATATTGACTATAATTCTCTGGGATAACAAGCTCTTCAGGGTGATTCAATGTGACTGGCAAGCCAGCGATACTCTCTAAGTGCTCCGAGTCAAACAAAGTATCAGGAGGCACGTATTGATAATAGACCTCTCCATCATTGGTTACATATTCCATTTCTCCGGCGCGAGCTATCGCCCCCTTGACTCTTAGTAAACCTGATTTAGTAAATGAAAATTCTGCTGTTCCTTTTGTGGCAAAATCCAGAAAGTATTGTAACAAAATTACACCTCACATTTTTTTACAGAGTTTCCTACCAAGTTTTGAAGAATACACCGTACCCGAGAAAAAGGAATTTTTAATGTTCTGGCAATTTCTGCCATTGATACTCCTTCTGAATGAAGATAAACTACCTCAGCACTTATTCCTATCTGATTCTCTTTGCTCAACTTTGACCAATTAAACCCGCGTCTTTTGTTTCTACACGGAACATTCATTTTAGCCAAAATAACATAAAGAGTAGTGCTACTTATATTATGCACTCTTAATATAGTATTTGTCGATAAACCAGCTAAATAATCTGTGACTATCGCATTAAATTCATCCTGTGACAAATTATTAATCGAGCATCTGATTTTTTTTAATTGAACATTAATTAATCCCACTTGGTACAATATACGATATACCCAGCTATAAGAGTAATTAAGTTCTTTAGCAGTCTCTTTGACACTATTAGTTATTAGGTATGTGGCAATAACAGTCTTTTTTGTACTTTGCAACATAGCTTTAAACCTTTTTACTCCTATTTACATTTTAACGATTTAAATATGAACGGTATCCTCCAATCACATTTAGCTGCAACAATTAAATTATTTGAGATTTTAAAAACTTATATTGAATGTAAGAACTATGGCATTCATGGCTTTTTTATTACAACTGCCAACAAAACGTTAAATGATTTGATGGCTGAGATTTTCTATCTTCAGTGTATCGAAAAATATTTAAACAATAGCCCCTATGAGTTAAGGAGACAAATAAAAGAAGTGCCTGTTTCTCTACAATTTAGGACACTTTCTGAGGGTTTGGTTAAAGAAATTAGAAATGAAGCTTATAACCAGTATTTGACCTACGCACAATTCCCTCAATCCTGCTGCGTCAAAAATGTAAAATATGTTTTGGAGACACTAGAGAAAGATGCTTAGTCAGTACGGTTCTTTTCGTCAACAATTAGCTGCTGCTGATTGGAATCTATCGGTAATGTCAGGTGGAGACTTAACATCTAATGACACAATAGAGTTTTTTGTGCAAGCTCATAACAGAGTAGGGCTAAACAAGTTATCTACTGGCAAATCAATCACCACCGGGACAGGAAGCAAGATTAGATTAACCATTAATTCTTTAGCGATCGCTTCTGGGGAAGATACTTTTAAATTTGTTATTTCGGCTCGTCGAGGTTTAGACACACCTAAGCAAATAGCAGAAATATATATCAGGGAGTCTAACCAGTACACATTCAAGCAATTGCCTATTAGTCTTGACTTTACTAAACCTGCTCACGTCTCAACGAATCTAACCCAAGCATTATCGACAGGGAATGACCGGATTAATGGGCAAATAAGAATAGTAGAAGGGGTATCTTATCGCTACGATAGTTTGGCAACTACCGGGGCATTCCAATCATCTCCAGGTTATTGGGTCATAGATAGTCGTGCTGGAATTGTAAATATTATCAATACAAAAGGGCAATATGGAGCAGACCAAAGAACATCGACGGCTAATTTAGTAATTCCAGCCAAATTAAATACTGAGGGAGATATAAAAACAGAGCCTATTGTTTTTTGGTGGAGTAATAACTTAGATTCAAATCTAGGCAACTTTTCTCCCGCCGGAATGGGCTTGAATTTAAAGATATATTTGAATGGTGCATTAACTAATAGCCAAAATATTCCTTATGCAAACTTATTTAGCAACTTAATTACAATCAGGTTTTTAGGTTACGTAAATTTGGCTACAGGGGTAATTAATGCTTCGTTGCCAGATGTTAATGTAGAAAAACAATGGACTCCTACAGCTAGTGGGATAACTTTACCTGCCAATCTCGACCCCGGCTATGCAGCTGCTTATGCTATATCTGTAGAATTTAGTGGCGACTTACTAGATACAATGATTGCTACAGCAGGAACAGTAGGAATCGAATTAACTAGAGAACCTACTCCTGGTGTTTACGAACCATCCACCGGAGTATTAGGGGATAGCGTATTAGAAGGTCTTTATGTATTGCCAGAGCAAATGTTGCCAGGAGTTGCGACACTAGCTAATTATCGAGTAACTTACCGGACTCCTAGCTTTTTTATTGGGTTAGAGCCTGATGCAGCTAACCAAAAAGTAGTAATAACTAATTCCCCTACAGGATTAGCAAGAGTTAGACAAGGGGACTTAGCCAATGGGCAATACTTAAGAGCAATAGTAGGGACATTACCAGGAACTCAAACAATTAGTTCTTTTTCAAGCATACAAGGAATATCTACCAATAATTCTATAGAGTTAACTATTAATTACCCAGTCAATTCAACTAATGGGTTAGCCACGGTAAGAGGGGATTATCCTGATGTAGTAGCAGGGAATAATCAAGCAACATTTAACGTGCCGGAAATAATTATTTATCTGCATGATACAGCTAACAATATTTACTATAAGCTGCCATCTATTCCAGTCATTGCTGGAGCTTCTCAACAAATAACTATTAGTAATTTAAATAATGCAACACAAATTAACTCCAATAATCTCCCATCCTCTAGTAGTAGCTTTGGTTTATTTGGTTATCTTAGTCCTACTATCGCAGTTAGTGGTGTTCTGGGTAATTTTCCTTTTACTCTCTTTCGCTTAGCGATCGCTTATCATTATCCTGAAGATAATTTGGCTATTACTTCTGTTTCTCATGCAGCTAGCCAAGGGTGTTTACCGCAGGTTAGAAGCGCTTTAGTTGATTCCCTTGAAAATAATCTGTACTGGTTGACTCCCGCTGCTACTGTAGCCATAGCTAGACAAATTAGTGCAGATAAACTTATTGATGGTGCGGTTTTATTAGTAATAGGAACTGAAACACTTTATCGATATGATAGTTATTCTAGTGCTACTGATGATGGGGAATTGGTACTTAAACCTAATGCTCTTACTGGTGCAGGTAGATTTATTGCCCTTGCTAGTGGAGTAGGAAGCGGTGGGCTTGATGATTTAGGGTGGAGTACATCAGCTAAGGGTGAGTTAATAAGTTGGACGGGGAGCGCAATAACTATAGTTCCTAGAGGGCAAAATGGGTATTACTTAAAAAGCGATAATTCCTCCCCTAGTGGACTTTCTTGGGCAGAAGTTACGGTAAGTCCAGGCGTACTGTTTCCTTTTGAAGAGATAGCAAACCAAGTAGCTTATAATACCCCCACAGGGGGAATTGACGTTAGACCAATGTGGAATGAAGACACAATGGATCTTTCTCCATCTCGGTATTGCTTGGCATATTCTAATGGAGGAACTTCTTTAGATTCTTATTTTGAGTTAATTCCTACACCATCTGGAACTACAAAAAAAGTTTTAATGTTTGACCCTGCAACAACTACGTATAGTTGGGTGAATTTTACTATTGCAGGTTTGCTAGATAGTTATGGAACTAGTACCGTCGTCCCACATAACAGTCAGTTATTTTATGATGCGTCAATCAGTAAATGGAGTCCTAGAACAGAAAAAACTGAAATAAGATTACCTAATTTAGCAGACACTTTTATAGATTCTCCCGCCAATAATTATCCTTTGATTTGGGATAATACCATGAGAAAATTTATAGTAGGAATGCCAGAATTGAGCGAAATTCAAGGGTTAAAATACACTTCTAGTACTATCCCTATTCCTGGTGACAGCTTATGGAATAACACAAAAGTCTTAGTTAGCGCCAGAAACCTAGGACAAAACCTTCGTAGCACGCAAGATTCAATTGCTGTTATTAATGCCACGATTTCTAGCTTATCTCCTTATATTACGGGAATATCTTCTTATCAATTCACTACAGCAAGTCTAAATACCAACAGACAATTTATCCAAATAGCAACTACTTTAAATACTATTATTGGGGGGAATGTTTTTGCTTTAGAGTTATTTTTTAGACCTGAAGAACTTAGCTCAGGGAAGACTTATGCTTTAGCATCAAGAAATAATGATGTTGAAGTAGAATTTGATTTATTGATAACTGAGACATCTCCCAATATTTTTAATGTCAAATTTTTTGGATATTCAAGTGGGGGTACAATTCAAGTTGAATTAACAAGTACTGTTTCTGGTGGTCTTTTAATTAATACTTGGTATCATCTTGCTGTCACACGCAATGGAAATGATTGGAGACTATTTATTAATGGGACGATACAAGAATTAATTACGTCCTCAGCAAATCTTTTTTCTGCTTTTGCTAATCCATCTCAAATATTTCTCACGTTAGGTAGAATTAATGACCTTCCTGTTAATGACTCCACTCAATATAAAGGACTTATAGAAGATTTTCGGTTAACACTAGGGAATGCTAGATACTTTGCAAACTTTACCCCACCAACATCTCCATTACCCGCAACAAGTGGAACAACCAGAAATGTCAAAGACTATTTTATTAGCTTTTCTGGGCTAACTGATGTTGATAACACGGTAACTCCTCAACAAGATTGGGTCCCTGCATGGTCTACTAATCAAAATAAATATATTCCTAAACCCATTGGAGCTGGGGGGAGTGTTGTGTCGTTATCTTTGAATCAGATAACAGACGTCAATGTATCTAATTCAACGACAAATCATGTTTTAGCTAAAGATGCTGATGGTGTTTGGAGGGGTAGAGCTATTGGGTCTGGGGTCACTTCCGTCAATGGGCTATCAGGCGTTGTGACTTTGAATAGTGACCAAATCATTCAAGGGACAACTAACTTATTTTTGACTCCAGGTGCGTTCGCTACTCAATTAGCAGCTGCAAATCTTGAACAATTAGCCAACGTACAAGACAGTGTTGCAAATAATTTATACTTGCAAAAAGTTAACGGAGTCTGGCAAGGATCAAGTATTTCGTTTCCAGTTACCGGAGTAAATAATAAAACGGGCAATGTTACTTTATCTACTACTGATATTGGCGAGGGAACTCGCCTTTATTACAGTAATGAGCGGGTAGCTACACACGTCAATACTCTTACTATTTCCAATTTTGGAGGAGTATTTACTGGGACTCCCACCACAGGTAAAATAGTATCTGTTTCTGCTGGAAAACTAACCTTTATTGATGCACCTTCAGGATCTTTAGTTAATACAGATGGTTTAGCAGAAGGAGCTACTCGCTTTTATTACACTAATGAGCGGGTAGCTACGCACGTCAATACTCTTACTATCTCCAACTTTAGTGGGGTATTCACAGGGACTCCCACTACTGGGGCTATTCCGTCTGTAGATGCTAATGGTAAATTAGCTTTTGGTAATCCTGTCCCATTGCAAGAATTTAAAGCAGTTACGGGTAGTTACTCCGTACTTGCTGATGATCATGGAAAAATGGTAAGAATCACCAATGCAAGTACCGTAACATTACCCACGGGATTATCTACAGGATTTCAAGTTACGTTTTTCAATGAAACTAACAGTACTATTACTTTTTCCAGTCCCGGAACAATTAAGGCTAAAGCTTTGACGTGCTCCAATCAATACGGGGCTGTCTACGCAACACATCAAGGTAGCAATGTATGGATTTTACTAGGGGACTTGGGCTAAATGAGCAAAGAAATTGGCATAGGCAAGGCAGCCAAACTAGCCAGAGTAGGGGAGATGGTTAGTGTTTCGATAGATGGGAAAACTATTACAGCAAAAGTCGCGACAAACTTATCTAGCACCAAAGTACTTGTTTTATTTGATGGTCGTACCTATCATGCTTACCCAGAAAGTCAAAGAACTATTCTTAAAAGTCAAAAAACAGTATTAGCTAAGCATGAAAGAAGAAAGCAATCATCAAAAGTCACTATAAGTACTGCTATATTGTTCGAGGTTGCGAATTATAATCTTTCTCGCCCTCCTAGAGAAAATGATTCTTGCAGTTATTACGTTTCTGTAGACGGAAAAACTCCGAGACACATTCTTACAACTTCTGTCGTGATTACCGCTCCAATCCCAGGTGCTGGAGGTGGAAATGGTCTATATAGAATAAATCCAATTTTTACAGCTACTTTAACTTATTTTGGAAATGGTCGTTATAGGGGATCTATAAAATATGGAATACGCCCAACGCAACGAGAAATAAATGGTAAGTTTTATATCATAAATTTTGCTGCAAACATGGTGGTTTTTACTGAATCATCCACGATAACTTATGGGCTTGGTGCAAGCATTCCGCCTGCACCAGAAGACTGGCAAGATATGCACCTTAGAGATAGGTTTGTTGGAAGTTATAGTAACGAACGGTTTCTTTATGATAGTACAAGGGGCACAGTTGCTCAATCGGGAGACCGGAATTATCTAAGGAATCTATATATTGGAAACGTAGGGGATATTGATACTGTTCATCCTTGTTTTTGGTCTGACTTTGGTGGAAATCAGAGTCCGATTGGTTCATTCGGCACGTTGTTTGACAAATTTTTACCACAAACAACAGGAACTGCCGGAAGCGCTCATTATAACATTGATGTAAAAAATCAAATTATATTTTCTGTAATTGCAAATATAAGTTATATTGACTATACAACAACAGGCGCTTCGTTAGGAATTCAAGCTTGGAACTATAGCAAAATTTTATCGGAAGTATATGACAGAGACGTTTGTACCATGTCTAGTCGTTATATTAAAGATAGCTTTTTTGCTGATTATATTTTCCCGAAAATAGAAATATCGTCTGGGTCAATAATTGGGCACGCCATTGCAGGTTTTGTTACTTGGTCAAATTATAAAGTTACTAAGATAGTATGAATACTTATAAATGGGATGGTCAGGTACAGCGCTATCGAAATAAGGAGACGGGACGGTTTGTCAAAACAGAAACAATCTTAAAATTAACTGAACAAAATATGCAACAAAAAACAGAGAGGATGTTGCAATCTTTTGAAGATGTTAAATCTGGGAGAATAAGCTTAAGTGAATATCAAAGAGAAAACCTAGAAATAATTAAGTATCTCCATACTCAGCAATATCTAGTGGCTAAAGGGGGATTTAGAACTACTACCCCGGAAGATTATCTAGAAATAGCCAGGGAGTTAAAGAATCTGCACTACCCATCTTTTAGGAGGTTTACGGAAGACCTAAGAAACGGGGCATTAACAGAAGGTCAAGCAAGGGCGCGTATTCGCAGCTTTGGCAAAGCGTCTGAAACCCTAGCAGATTTAGGGCATCGCTCCAGCGCTAAACAAAACGGACTTACTTGGGCAAGAAGGTATTTAAGCGCCGTTGAGCATTGCTCTGATTGCCCTATTTATGCAGCTATGGGAGCAGTCACTATAGATAACCTGATTCTTCCGGGAAGACAGTGTGAATGTAGGTTCAACTGCAAGTGTTACGTGAGATATTTTAAAACCAGAGAAGAAGCTTTGAGGAGCTGATGGTTAGCTAAACCCAGCAGCCTTATTAGCTGTAAAATTCGTAGTATAATAACAAACACTAGCTAAATGAAAATGGGCTAATTTAAAAGAACTTCTCGCAGCCTCTACGGTTGTTCCATAAGCTTTAACACCTAAATATAATTCAGAAAAACTGGTGTTATCTCTTGTATAAGCTCCACTAAAAAATTGAGTTCCATTTCTAAACATTTTAATGGTATTGTCGTTTTGGCGACAAATTGCTAGGTGTACCCATGAATTTTGAGTTACATTGCTAATCGTTCTAGTACTGCCATTATGTTCCCAAAAAGATAAATCAGCAGCAAAACCATTTAACATGGGCTGAAATGTATATAAAGATCCATTTGGAGATGGTGGTAAAAAAGTTAAAACGCTCATTCTAACGTCTGTTCCTAGTCTTTTTATCCACATTTCCATAGTCCAAGGCGCATTCCCTAAACTAACATTAGAAATTCTTGCTGACCATTTTTGATAGGAAGACGTGCTAGATGGAAAAACCATACTGGCATTTGATCCATAGATAGAATCTCCTGTATCAAAAGTAATTGTGTTCTCAGCGTGACTTGCTCCTGTTATTGATTTTGGAGTTCGACTTCTATCAATTAAGTCGTCCCCTCTAAGATATAAAATTGTACTAGTTGGAGTAATAGGCGCAATAGGCGGAATAATTCTTGATTGAGATATAATTCCTGGACGATTAAACATTTTAGTACTATCAGAAGATTAATATTCTGATAGTAGCTTTTAAAGTTTAAGTTTAGTTGAAGATAAAGTTATTGAGATTATTGATTGTCCCTGCATTAGTATTTACCAAGGTGGCTAATACCTGAGGTTGCCCAGCTCCTATTCCATCTCTATCAATACTGATGACAGTATTTGTGACATCAGACACCCCTATTCTAATTATTTGGTCTGCAAGAGGGTTACCGCCTTTATATCCTATTCCCTGTAATAGTTTCGAGACATTCATTTTATCTTTACCCGGAGTAAAGTTTAGTATTTCGTCATGCCCTTCAGAAATACTATTATAAGTAAAAATGTTTTGCCCTGTTCCACCTACAAGTAAGTCATTGCCGATTCCCCCGCCATTTGCAAAAGTATTAGAAACAGTAGATCTTCCTGTTAAAACATCAAATTGAGGTCTATCAAGAAAAGATTGAGCGCTTTGTAATGGAGTTGGAGAAGACAGATAGGATGGATTTGTTAAAAGTCCAGAGCCTAAAGTGTTGGGAATTGCTCCCACTGCAATATTGTAAATTCTATCAGCAGCATTATATACATTAATTTGGTCATATCCCCCCATCGTTTGTGCTAATCGAGTATCTGTTCGAGTTATTAAATTTTTCATTTCTAAAGGAGTCAGTTCTCTGTTTAAATATCTTTTAGCGACTCCTTGTAGTAATGCTATTGACCCTGATACAAAAGGAGCAGCAAAACTAGTACCTGCACCTCTCGTGACTGAATTAGCTCCATCGAAAATAGAAATATTAGACCCAGGGGCGGCAGTTAAATCTATGCGACGTTGGCTAGAATCTCTAAGGGAAAGGGAATCTGATACCCCGTCTCCATTTGTACTCATGACCCCGATAACATTATTCAATCCGCCTATTGCGCTTGCCCCTTGAGAACGATTATAATTTTGATAAAAATTTCCGGCAGATGCAACAACAGTAATTCCTTTTTGTTCAGCATTTCCTATTGAACTATAAATCGGATTGATTGTTGAAGTAGGCATATTATTTAAAGTGTTGGAGCTATCACCTAAAGAAATATTTACTGTGCTTATTTTGTATCTTTCTTTATTTTGAGCTACCCAGTCTATGGCTGATGCTATAGCAGAAGTGGTTAATACTTGTACAGGAATAATTTTTATTCCTGGCGCAACATTGAACGCTACACTAGCTACTCTTGTTCCGTGAAGATTTCCATCACTGACAGAGTTGTTAGCCATAGTAAAATCTAGGTCTTTTCTGACAAAAACATCTTTAACCCCGTCATTATTGCTGTCTGCTCCAAATCCTGAATGGTTAAGGTTAAATCCTACGTCAATTACAGCTATAGTTTGTTCTTGCCCTTTGATGTTTAAGAACCGAGAATCGGCATAAAATTGTTTTAATCCATTACTGGTATAATTAATAGTATTCATTTTATATAGCTCATGAAAGCTCTTTTCTTTAGTTTAATCAAGCTATATCTCTTGTTATTTAAGTGGTATAGGGGGTTTATTCATCAGTAAAATTACTTAGAAAAGAGTTTAAGGGATTTTATTGAATATTCTTATTGTTTTTGAGTAATGTTTAATTGTTAAAAAAATATTAAGATTTTTCTTGTCAAAGTACTTGACACTTTTAAAAAGATAAGCTACTGTAGAGAAGTAAACCAAACAGGTAATCTTCATGGAAAACTTAACAGACCGTTTAGTCACAGCTACATCTCGCCATATTTTAAGTTTGCTAGAACCTATGTCTCCTCTATGGATGGTAGGGCTAGAAATCGTCAAAGACGGAGAAAGTTTACCGGAATGTAATTTTGACGAAAACGACCTAATCACAATATTGATTGACCACTTAGAAGACTTTTTATGGAATCAGTGGAGTGGAGCACAACCATTTAATCCCTCTACGTTTACCGCTTTATGCGTTTTACTGGATGATGTGGAATGGGAAGTGATTCTGTATGAGTTAATTCCTCAGTGGCACTATTATCTTGAGTGCAAAAAAGAAGAAATAGCTCAACAAAGATTGCTTCAATTATTTGCAGATGGTGCAGCTGCTTGTGAGTTTTAAATCATTTAAATCGCTGAAAATTTAATCAAATACAAAACCCCTTAAAACTATTGCTTTAAGGGGTTTTAAATTCTATGAGCCTCAATAACCATTTTTAGTTTAGCGCGATCGCTCTATTTATTTTGTTAGGATAAAAATCAGTTTATTGGCAGTCAGTAAATAATTAGATGCTAATCAATAACGCAATCTTCAACCCCAATGGAAACGATAGTACAGAGCATCGGTCAATCTGGTTTGGAGACACTACCAACTTGATGCAATTAAACGATGTGAAGTATTTATGGGCAGTAGGGCTATATAACCAGTTGAGAGAAAACTTTTGGATACCTCAAAAGCTTGATGTTACTCAAGACGTTACCGATTATAAGCTGCTCACAACAGAAGAGCGCCGGGCATTTGATGGCATCCTCTCTTATTTAACCTTTCTTGATTCAATTCAAACCTGCAATTTGCCACACCTAAAGAATGCGGTAACAGCTCCAGAGGTTAGTATGTGTTTAGTTGAGCAGCTATCCCAAGAAGCTATGCACAATGCCAGCTATCAGTATATGATTGAGACAATTATTCCCTCAGATAGACGGAATAGCGTGTATGACTTTTGGAGAGAGGATAAAATACTCGCTAATCGTTGTAATTATATTGCGGGACAATACCAAGCTTATCTAGAAAACCCTAGTGGAGAAACTTACTTTATCTCGTTATTGGCAGACTATATCCTAGAATCTTTGCTATTTTATAACGGCTTTACGTATTTTTATACTTTGTCCTCTCGGATGTTAATGGCAGGGAGCTCAGATATATTCAAGATGATTAATCGAGACGAATTAAGTCACGTGAGGTTATTTCAGAAGATGTTGCCAGAAGCTATGGAAACGTTTACCCATTCTAAAGAACAAGTCTATGAGATGTTTGACACCGCGGTACAAAATGAGATTCTATGGACTAATCATATTATTGGGACAGATATCTTGGGAATCACAGAAGAAAGTACCGAACAATATACCAAATATCTGGCAAATATTAGATTGAAAGCAATAGGGCTAAACTACTTGTATGATGAAGAAAAATTCAGAAAATCTCCCTATACTCACTTAGAAAGATTTGCAGATACAAAAGCCGAAGGGAATACTAAAGCTAATTTCTTTGAGGCTGGAGTCACTAGCTATAGTATGTCTTCTGGTATTTCCGGTTGGGAGTTTTAAACATAACAGCGATGGGGATTTTGAATAGTTAATTTGAAGCCGATAGTATTTTTCCGCATAGGAGTTTTAAATTTTTTGGGTTTAAATCAACTATTTCCTTTAAGAGTTTTAAACGGTTGAACTAGTACCATTTTTTCTAGAGTTTCAAAAACTAGCTTAGGTTTTTCTTTAAGAGTTTTAAATATTTTACCTAGAGTGCTAAAATTTAATTCCTGACAAGAGTTTTTTAGAATTTTCTAGGATGTCTTTGTAAGGGTTTAAAACATCCTGCCGCCAAAATCTTGCTAAGGGTTTTTGCGGCTTTTAAGGATTCTAAAGGTTTTTACTTTTCCTTTTAGGGTTTTTCATTCTGTCGCATTTACCTATAAAATTGTTTAATCAGGACTAACACAATGTCAGAAAATAGTAAGAAATATAGAATAAATAAAGACAGTCTAAGTCGGTTATTGTCTGAGTCTGGTGGGCTAGGGAATGGGCAGTATGACCCTCTAGAATCAATTATTATTAATAAACCAAGAAAGTATACCGCAACAGAGTTAACTGATGCCTATAGAAGTATTTGGGCTTGTCGAAAGGTTTGTGACTTCTTGCCACGGATGATGGCGCGCGGATGGGGTAAGATAAACCTAAACCTCCCAACAAATATTGAACTAGAAAACAAGTTGAATAAGGATTTATCTTTACTTCGCCACAAATATAGAGAAGGGCAACGATTAGCTAATTTATATGGCGGTGCAGTAATTATCCGTATAGTGGAAGATGGGCGGGAATACTCTGCACCAATAAATAAGGAAATAACAAACCTGCGCTACTCTCGCGTTTTTACCCCGTGGGAAATATACCCTAGATTGGATGAAAGTGAAGATATTTACTCTCCTGAATATTATGAAATGAGTGCTTCTATCGAGGGGCAAAAAACGGTATTTAAAATTCACAGCGATCGCATTATTCGCTTCAGTGGAGCGACTACAGATTACGAGTCAATGAGACTTAATCGTGGCTACGAAGATTCTCTCTTAGTTCCATTCCTAGACCCTTGCCTAAGATATTTAACCGCAGTTAGTTATGTTGGCGCTTCGGTTAGTAGTTTTGAGTTTGTTATTCATAAGCTACAAAATCTGTTCACCGAGTTGGAAAATGAAGAATCTCAGTTACATCTAGCAGAACGGTTAAGGGTTGCACATAACTCTCTTAGTGCGTTAAGGGGAATGGTTGTAGATAAAGAAGAAGAAGACGTGGCTGTGGTAAGCAGAAACTATGCGGGAGTCACGGAAATTATCGCTACACTGCGAGATGAAATGATAGCTGCTTCAGGGTTGACTAAACCTCAATTCATTCAAGAGCATCCCTCTGGATTAGCTGCTACAGGACAAAGCGAGAGGCTAGCTGAGGCAGATAATATTAGAGCTTTGCAAGAAGAAAAATGGGGACAATTGATAGAGGAAGATTGCCGATTGGTGTTGAAGAAGCATAAATACTCTTACAACAATTGGAAATGGGAATGGGCTAATCTCTTTCAATTGAGCCCGTTAGAAGAAGCAGAATTACATCAAATGGAGGCTAATTCAGATGCTATCAGGATTAGCTCAGGAGTTTTGACCCCAGAAGAAATAAAGAAACGGAGAGACCTTTGATTTATGTGACAATAAAAGAAACGCGCTTTTCTGCCTGCAATGAAGCCCATAAATATCAAAACTTTAAATACTTTATTTAGCTTGTTGACCGAAGAAGAGTTGAGTACTGACTTTGGGAAGTTTAAGCTTAAACACAAATTGATTTTAATTAAGCAATTATCTAATGGAGATGAAACTATTGCAACAGGCGTTGATTATTTGTTAAATAACGTTCTGGCAGAAACTTTTATTGCTGATGTTGATAATCAAATACTTTTAAGCATCCATTATTCTCCCATAGAGATTCAAGATATCAATTTAATCTTAGGACTCCCGGAAACTAATTTAGTGCTATCTGAGAACTTGTTAAATAGTGTCTACAATAAGAACCATGATGTCCCCAAGGTTCAGGAATTATATTATCAGTTAAAAGCTAAACACTTCAAACCACCTAAATATTATCTTGACAATAAATATCAAGGGCTAACCAATGTGGCAGATAGGTTGCAATATGAACAGGAGATGAGCAAATGAATTACGATAATTTGCCAGAGATTAATCGAGAATACCGTATACAAGAGCTTGTTTCACCGCCTTTGTGGTTTGAAGGATACTCAATTTATCGAACTGCGTGGTGTAAAAAATGGGTGGCGCTAGTCATTCTAGACCCTGGGTTTGCGCAAAAAGATTTATCGATTGACGAGCTATATCAGTCAATTCTTTATGAATGGGAGTTACATCATTATCCCAATGACATCCGAGGTATTCCCGTCCCAAACCCTCCTCGGCTTTATCAACTAGAGGATGCAGTCAAATATTTTTATTACAAGCAAGTAGTAATTGAGTCTGTTAAACCTAGTACAAAATATATTTCTTCAGCTTATCCTCTTAAGTTACCTTCTCGAACACAAAGCACCCCACCAAAACAAGCTAATAGGGTGCTTTCTACTATTTCCTCTATACTGAGGAGTTTGACCGGGAATGAGTCTAGGTATTGAATTAGCGATCGCTCACCGGAATTCTTAAAATTCTTAATGATTGCTGTACCGCTGCTATTGGGTGAAGATTATCTAGTTTTATTAAGCGAGCAGCAAAATCTTTTACTTCCGCTAAAAGAAATAATTATTTTGTTTGTAGGCAGTTAAGAGTAGTTCACGCCATTTGATATCTGTAGCGACATCAGTAGCTTGCCACTACTTTTGTTCGCGGTGATTAACAAATAGTAACACTAAAACTCTTCTTGTTTAATTCAAAAAGAAGAGTTTTAGTAAAATTAGCTAAATTAGCTAAAGCATTGATTTATCAATAGGCTATCTGACCCCATCCAGTCAGCTACATTGCTGGTTTCTTTTGCGATATACCATTCTTTTTTAGAATTCGTAGTGTAAGTGTAAACACGATAACAAGTTTTTAGATAGACATTTTCTTCGTCGGTTAAATCAGGATCTGGCAATACTAAATAAAAATCACTGCACTTAATGCTTGTTTGATAATACTTGTCTATTATCTCCTGCATAGAATATGTGCCAACATAAGTTATTTTTTTCATTTGTGTGCCTTCTTGTTAAAAAAAATTTTTTACTCTAAAAAAATGGGAAAAACGTTAATGCGACAAACCGAAAATCAAATACAAAATTAGGAAAAGCAAGATAACGAGAGGGGCGAGAACAATTGCGGCAATTACTCCAGCGATAAATCGAGCAAAAAAGGTAATCATTGGAAAAATGGGTAGAAACCCCGTCCTTGAGGACGGCTTTATATTTTGTCGAAATTAGTGTAAAATAAAAGTACGCAACTAAGACCTTATTAGTACGGTGAAACACCCTGTGGCGGGACACCTGTTGAAAAAATGAGTAACCGAAATGGTACTCGGTGCTATGCACGACAGCCTCAGCCCCCATAAAGAAAGACTGTAAGCGAGTGAAAAAGCGTAAGTAAAAAGTAACCTGAAAGCAATAGCTGACAGGTTAAAGGCAATTGACACCGCCTTGTGAACTGCTGTTGTATTAGTGCTAAGGCACGATATGACAATGTGGTTGCTTCGAGCAATGACTAGCATTTGTTAGTTATCTCATCTAAAGAATCCACTCACCTTTAGGTAGTGGAGTGTCAATTGTTGTCTCTAAATTGAAAACTAAATTGAAAATTCGCTAATTGCGGTAGACAATCGGTCTATTTCTGCCAATTTATAGTGAGGAATAACCAGAACAAGGTCATCCCCAGTTCCGCAGGTTTCTAGGCTTACTACCCAGTTTTTCCAAGTTCTTTGAACCAGTAAAATTCGGTCTGTATCTATGTTTAGCTGGGTTGCAATAATTTGTTTTTGGAGATCTTGATTAATTTTCATAGTTTGCTGTGTTATTTGAAGAGACCCGCCGGAGATGGCGGGAAAAAGCTTACATGATAAACAAGTCTATTGCAGTTTGAATCCGGCTATGATAATTTTCTATTGCCGGAGTGTACTTGAAGCTTTCTATTGCCCCAATTTCCTTGTTGTTGTACAAGTCATAAATAAAAGCCGTGTAAACGCTGTAACTCGAACAATATCGCGTAGCCGGGAAATCTTTTCGGCTCAAGACTACCAAGTATTGCTCAGACAATTCTGAGCACAGAAGCCACTCGGGGTTGCTTATTGTTTGGCTAGGGCGAGGAGTTAAAGGGGGTAAATTTACTTTAGTTTGTGAAATAACTGGTAAAGCTGGTGAATTCATTGATTTAATTTCCTGTTTTTTGGTTTACGCTTCCTATCCTAATTTATCCTTTTAAAAATGTCAACCAGATTGAGGAAAATTTTTTTCTCTCTTATTTTTGGTAAAATAAAAGGATTCCTTGAATTCTCGAGTTAATCGAGATTCCTGTTTTGTTTACGATTTACGGCGATCGCTACAGCCGTTTCCTTTTTTACCATCGCAACTTAATCGCTTCATAGATAAGCTCTACCCATAACCCGTTTACCATTTTGCAGGATAACTGGAACACCAAATAGCCGTGATATTGTGCAAGATTATATTTTTCATAGTCTCTGTCTAACCCTACTCCTGTCCCGTGGGCTTTGGGTGAGCGAGAATAAGTCCCCCCTTGTATCTCTACCGCTACTTGAGAAGGTAGATGAGCAAAATCAAATCTAAACTTTCTCCCGGTGATAAGCTGCACTTCTCTATCAAGGATTACTAGAGGGTATGTCTTCCCCCATAATGTTAAAAATTTTTCTTCTATTTTTGATGAAGGCATGAATGTTTATTATTGTGATGATAATTTGCCAAAGTTACTATTAATATAACTTTGATAATACTAAAACATCAACATCATGATAATTAGAACTATTCAATTATTTGTTAAAACAACTAACTATCGATACATTACCGAGGTCTATAACCATTTATCTAAATCATGGTCACCTATAGAAAAATGTCATTATCACTATAAAGATGCCAAGGTGCGAATTAACGAGGGCATTGTTTTTTTAGTGGGACATAGTATAGACAACGAAACAGAGTTAAGTAATTTTACTGTTGATTTTTTGGGACAATCTATTGATTGGAATGATGATACAATAGTTTATAAATATATAGAATGGATTGATTATTTTAGTGCTTACTATTGATGTCTTAGTAATGTTATATTTTTAAAAGCAATATTTGTTTAAATATAATCTTTTATTTTTTGCTCTCACAAAAAGCTTGTGGGAGTTTTATTATTTCACAAAAAAAATACCAAAATTCATTTAAAAATTAAGCTTAATTCGTTTAGTCGCTTAAACTGCTATTTATTCTGATTACGTCTTACTGCCTTTATTCGTAAGGATTCTTACAATTAGATGTGACATGATATTTAGGTGTTAAGCGTATGGCTACTAATTTTTTGGTAGGGGGTGGCAACAAGGTAAGCGTCAAAGTAACGGCAATACCAGAAACTGTTGCAGAACCTCAAAATGGTGGATCTACTCTTTTATATGGTGGAACTCAAGCTGGATTCAATATCTCTGCTGACCAAACAGATTCTAAGGTTTTTGAAGACGAGCTAGGTTTTGCTTTTGGTGTAGTCACAGGTCAATCATGGGACGTTCCTTGGACAGCTAACCTTTTGACTGCTGACCCTGGGCATCAAATTTTAAAAGCAGCTGCAATCGGTGCTGTTTCTGGGAAAAAAGTCGGTATCACAGTTGAAGTCAAAAACCAAGCTCAGGCGACTATTTCCAAGCTGGATGGAGTAGCTATAGTTACAAATTATTCAGAAGATTATCCTGCTGATGGAATCTTAACTTATAACTGCACCTTTACTGGTTACGGAAGTCCAACACTTAGCTAATAAAACAGATAATAAAGAGGTGATTTAAATGGCGGCTATTCAACCTACCGATATTTTTAGTGGTTACACTGCTGATGGAAACGGGCTTACAATTCCTTTTTCTTCAATTCCTGGACTTACTGCGGCAGAAGCTCATGCAGCAACTGGAGATGCTCGCGAAGTTTTACGTCTTATTTTAGAAAAGTATTTTGTTGCTATAGAAGCAATGCCTGCCAACGAAAAGCCTGCTTTTATGAGTATCTCTAGAGGCAGCTTAGTTGGTTTAACATCTAGTACAGTTCGCAGAAGTTACTCAATATCTTTTGATGAATCAGTTGGAGCTGTGGCAACTTCTATTAGACCAGAGCCTTAGTTTTGATTGACACACATTATTTGTGAAAACATAAACCCCCTCTTTGTAAAAAAAAGAGGGGATGTTTGGTAACTAAATTTTTTAGAATTCTACAGGCGGTTTGTCTGGGTAATAATCTATGTACTCGGTTATAGGAACATTAATTGTTCTTGTTTTAACAACTTCGTAGCAAGTGTTAGACAAATAGCCTTCACTTTCGTCATGCTGAACCCAGTCGTATTCCTCAACTTGTTCTTGTATTTTGATACATTTTAACGCTTCATAGAAAGCGTCAAAAGATGTACGAAACAGACTCAATGCTTCTTCTATGTCGGTTACTGTTTGGCTGTTGGGTGTCATGTGCATTCATTGCTTGTTTTGTTTACTCATCTACCTTAGCACGATACTTTTAAAACTGTCAAGTAAATTTACAAACAAAACAAACATCCGCAAACAATCCTAAAAATTAAGTGATAGTTGAGTCACCCTTTCCTTTTTTTTAGCCAGTAAAGCAACAAGCGCAGTAATCAATCTAGCTGTTTCTTCATCAGTTAATGTATCAGCCTCTTCAATAGTTCTCTCAATCAATCCTGGCTTGTTTTTAGCTTCTTGTGTTTTTGTGTTGTTTAAATGAGCAATCAATTCATCTGGAGAAATCTGCATCAATTCAGCCATTTTGTAGATATGCTCGTTTTTTGGATAAGATTTAGCCTGTTCCCAGAATGTCACGGTGGATGTAACTACCCCAAACTTTTCTGCCATTATTCTACGTACCCAGTAACACTTTTCTCTTTCTTTATGGCAAATGATTCCCCATCTTTGGGCTGGGGTTTGCTGTTCGTACGGGATTTTTAACAAAGCATCTATCTTCATCATGGCGGTTTCGTTATCTGTCAAACTAATCTTTTATTGTTTTTATTGTAACCAAAGTTTTGCAAAGTAAAAACAAATTACTAAAAACTCATATATATAGGATACGGTTTAAAATATAAAGTTTGTTTGTAAATTGTTTAAAAAATAACCATCGTCGATTAAAATGTAAAAACGTCTAAGAGGAAAATTTATGCTCTTCCAACTTAACCAATTGAAAATCACCCCTGATTCTTTTAGATTGCTTTATGCGATCATAACAGCCGCTTATCACTCCAAAGTATTGGAAACTACTCACAAGAGTCTACAGAAAGACTCTAGACTTAGTGAGTATAAAGTGCGAAACTCTCTACTAGAACTAAAAAAAGAAAAACTTATTACAACCAAAACAAGTACTGATGGCATAAAGATAGTTCTTGGACAACAAATAATTGAAATGATTTATCTAGACTATACAAAAAAAGGAGCTAGTCAACGAACAAGAAATATGGCTGAGATAAAAAAGTCTCAACCTCCCAAACAGGAGGTAGAAGCTACGAAGTGCCAGACATTATCGACGCAGAGCTTGACTCCATCGAACCGCCAGAATACTTCAAAGCCTTCTTTGCGAAGCACTTCCAAGAAAGGAATTTTGACGGAGACAGTGAGTCAAACTCCGAAACAAGTACAGACAGCACCAGAGAAGCCACCAACAAAACCAACAAAACCACCGACGACCAAACGCCCACCATCAAAACCACGAACAAGCCAAAAGCTAAAGGCTTCGGATAAAAAGCCTTATATCACCACCAGAGGGACTCTCTACAAGTTTTTTGAGGAATGGCTCAAAAATTATGAGATTTTAAGCGAACTAGATATAGCTTGTCTTCTCAAGAAAGATGATCAGAAAATGATGCGCTATTGGATAAACTTTCAGGACTATGCCCGTTGCTGGTTGAGCCGTAATCGGCAAATTGAAAGACCGGAGAGAGACTTAAACAAAATCAAGGCGATGAAAAAATTCGCGGGATTAGCCAAAGCGAGTTAGCTTTTTTGACCAAGATAAGAGATAATATTTTCTTGTCTAAACAAGTTTGTGAATTAACAAATAAAGGAGTTTGTATGACAACGCAAGGGAAGCTACCTCCAAATTCTCTATCAGGAGAAGAAAGTTTACTAGGGTTACTATTAATGAATAGCGATAACCTTCTCGAAATTCTCCAAGAGCTGGATGTCAGCGATTTTTATTCTCCAGCTCATCAAAAAATCTTTGAAGCTATAAAGCAATTGCATCGAAAAAATAAACCAGTGGACTTGATTACAGTCACACTGGCTTTAGAAGACGTAAATCACTTAACAAGTGTGGGGGGAAGACCCAAGCTTGCTGATTTAATTGAAAAAGGATATATGTGTTACAACCCAATGGAGGTTGTGAATGTTATTAAACATAATAGCATAAAACGCAAGATACTATCAATAACACATGAGATAGCAGGGCAATTGTATGACCCCAGCACAGAAGCTTTAGAAATAATTCAGGAATATACAGAGATTCTTTTAGGGTTGGGAGATAGACTGCGCCCTACGACTAATGGACTGCGAGATATTCAAACAATCATGCCAAATGTTTTGGATGACATCGAAAAACTAAATAGTGAAGAGGATACCGTTTCATTAAATACAGGACTTTATGACCTTGATAAATTAACTGGAGGGTTTCCAAGAGGTTCGTTTTCTGCTATAGTTGCTCGAGCTGGCATGGGAAAAACAACAACTGCCGTACAAATAGCAATGAATTTAGCCCAACAAGGCAAGAAAGTCTGTTACTTTTCTCTGGAGATGACTGAGGTTCAATTGGTCAAGAAAATAATGGCTCGAATAATAGCAAAAGAAGATCCTCATCCAAAACTTAATGCTTCAAATCTTTTCCGAAGCCAAGGACTAAAAGACGTGAGAGATTTAGAGCTTTTTATTTCTGCTATTCCAGCAGCAAGTGAATTAAGTTTTTTGATAGACGAGTATTCAAGTACAACAGTTGATCACATTCGCAACGAATTAACAAAACAAGTCCAGAAAGGACAGAAGCCGGATGTTGTTTTTGTTGATTATGTTGGGATCATGGATATTGAATCAAAATATCGAAACAGGGTATTAGAATTAGACCATACTCTCAAACAGTTGCGAGCAATTGCAAAAGATTTTGATGTAGCACTAATTGGACTAGAACAAATTAATCGAGGAGTCGAATCTCAATCCGATAAACGTCCTGCAATGAAAGATATTCGGGGAACAGGCGGGTATGAACAAGAAGCTGCCTTAATACTAGGTTTATATAATCCTGACTATTACAAACCCGAAGAAGCTCCACCCATGGGAATACTAGAGATAATTGTCCTTAAAAGCCGTTTTGGAAAGCCCGGAACGGTCAAGGTAGGGTTTGAACCTCAATACAATAGACTTCGTAATCTGGCTTTGTAATATTGCCTTAAACTCATTTACTTGATACTATTGAAAACAGCAAGTAAATGAGTTTTTATTTAGCCATGAAAAAAACAAGAAGACAACTAGAAACCTACCAAGCCGTTTATCAACGGAATAAGTATGCTCCAGTAAAAAAGAAGCTGTGTGAAGAAAAAAAAGAAAGTTTTCTCGCTCGTTATCCTGACTGGGAAAAAAAGAAATCTCGTCTTACTAATGAAGAAATATATATTATTAGTAGTTACTATGGTCTTAATGGACATAGAGAATTTAACAGAAAAATAGCCAAGGAACTTAATATAAGTACGCAATGGCTATACGAGAAAAGAAAAAAGATAGAAGCTAAACTAGATCAAGATTAGCCTCGGTTAATCCAAAAGCTTCTAAAGATAACTGAAAAGGATTATCTGGAATACACTCAACCAAAGATAGCATCATTTGTGCTATCTTTTGTATTTCTAGTTGCGCATCGGAAGAATTTCGTAGTCGCTGGAAATGAACAAAACTTCTAAAGTTAAAAGTAACATCAAAATCTACTTGCTTGCAGTAAGGAAGAAAGTACCTGCTACATTCTTTTGCTCTTTTTCTTCCTACTACTGGAGTCAATCTAGAGCAAGTCAAATGATATAACCTGTGCCCTAACTCGGCATAGGAATTAAGTAAATTAATAATATCTCCAGGCTCGTTAAATTCTGGATAATTGGCTAAAGTTTCTGATAAATCATTTACTAGATGAATCTCTGTCCCGTCAAATGCAGCCCAGTCTGAGGGGAGATACCACTTATCAGGAAGTTCTTTGTATCTGGCAGATTCCGTGTTAATAGACACACCAATACGATGTTTAAGAAAGTGGATATGACTAGCGATATCGGCTCGTACCTGAAAATGTAAGGTACTTTTTTCAAAGGGAGTATGATGACCTGCTCTAGCCAAAGAGAGTAACAATTCTTTCGGCGATCGCTTTCTATTTTTTTTTGTGTCTTCAAATAACGAATTAATCCAAGTCTTCCCTCCAGAACCATCATTTACTGATTTTTCATAAAGAGATGATAGGGAGTCTATATTATCTAAACAGGTAGACTGCCAAGCTGATAAACAATGGGTTTCGTCCCCACCGTAGTAACCCATTAAAGCAACAAGATTTTGATGACGATATTTCATTAAACTTTTGAGAATATGACTGTTTGAGGTTGATTTTGATACTTGCCTTTTCTGTCAGAGTAAGACGTTTGGCACGATTCCCCTTTGAAAAAAAGAACTTGAGCTATTCCTTCATTAACATACAATCGACATGGGGTGTTGGATGTATTAGCAAATTCTAGAGTAAGATAACCGCGCCAACCAGCTTCTAACGGCGTTATGTTGGCAATTATTCCAGCTCTAGCATAAGTTGATTTTCCCAAACATACCCCAGTCACATCCTCTGGCATATTAAAAGCTTCTACAGAGACTCCTAGAGCATAGCCATGAGCGGGGATAACGAAGAATTCGCCATACGAATCGACTATACTAGTTAATTGCTCGACCGAATCCTCGTTAAAACACTTCGGGTTATTAATTTTTTTTGTTAGCAGAAAATTACCAGACTTTTTAGTTTTTCTACTCGTAAATATCCGAAAATCTTTTTCGGATAACCTGATATCATAGCCGTATGAACTTAACCCATAGCTAATTACTTTACGGTTATTTAGTCTAGAAACCAACTGCTTTTCAAACGGGGCAATCATTCCTGCTGTATTAGCTAAGTGATTAATTTGTTTATCATTTAGAATCATCGCTAACCTCTGCTTCATTAACTAATTGACTAAATTGAGAAAACTTATCTCTTTTGTTTATTAATAGTTTTAATTTATTTGACTCCAGTAAAATATCTAGCCCATCATTAAATGATTCGGTTACCACTATTCCAAGCAACGTTATACAAGATTGTTCTTTAATGTCAGGATAAGCCAATTTTAAAGCTTTGATTAAATAAGCGTAAATAGGCAATGGCTCGTATACTTGCATTTGAGTTATCCATTCTGGACTTTTATAAAGCAGAATAATCTCAGGTATTCTGGGAGACTCCTTTAATAACTTTATTAAAGAAGTTAAGATGGCTTTATTCCCTGTATAAGTATCCTTGATTTGCGATAATCTAATTTCTGTTATCATCTCAATAATTACTCTAGTTGCGAGAAATGTATTAAATGATTATAGCTGTAGAGGGAATCAATGGAAGTGGAAAAACAACTTTAATAAACAAACTAAAACAGACTTTAAAAAACCAAAACCCTATAATTACTCATCATCCTAATAACTATTCTTTTGAGGGAGAAAAAGCCTTAGATTATTTTGCAGAAAATAACAATTTACTAGGTGGGTTATGGGCACTAGAAGATATTAATCGTTCTTATGCGATTGCTCAGCAAAACCCCAAGAATTGTTACATCTGGTCTCGATGCCAAATGTCTGCACTAGTTTATAATGGCAAATTCCATAAAGACTTTACCGCATTAAAAAACAAGATTTTTAGAGACAAGTCTTACCCAGACTGCCTGATTTATTTAGATATTCCCCTTGAGACTTGTTGGGAAAGAGTAATTACTCGCAATCGAACCAGAGATGTAGATTTAACACTAGAAAAACTAAAACAAGATTATTTTCGGTATCAAGAGATAAAAAATATATTTAAAACTCTTCACCAAGAAAATAAAATCAAGTATTATTTTGAATATAAATTAAAAAATGATTGATTATGATATCTGAAGAAATATTTTACTGCAACATTCCTGCGGATAAAAATTATCCAGAAATTAAATTAAAATGTTCTGCTTTTCGATGTGATGACCATAGTATGTTTGTCAATGGATACTATGAATTTTCCATTGATCAAAAAGAATACGAAACTTATCACGCAATTTGCCGGATAAAAACTAAAGACCAGGAAAATATCTGGGTGGAGAATTTATATTCTGCTGTTGCAAATGAAATTGAACACCAATATCAGTTGTCTGTTGAGATATTTGATGAACAAGGGTACTGGGATTTTGACTGTTTCCCAAGATTTGTGTTTAGCTATGTTTATGATGCTTATAATAAAATTTAAAAATCTAAAGCACGTTCAACTCTAAAAGATTTTTGTGGAGAAGCTATATTCTAAAAAACCCTTACTAGGAATAATATTGTTGATTATTTAAAAACTTTTAAAACCTCGGTTTTAAAAAACTCTTGCCAGAAATAAAAATCAACAATGTTATTTAAAACTTTTGTTGTTAATACATAACCTCGATTGCAAACCCTATATTAGGAAAAGACATTACCAAAAATTATAAAAAACTCTGTTAAAAATAAGTTTAGCAGTTTATAATTATAGTTACCCTGAAAAAATCAAAAAAACTTTTACTAGAAATTAACTAATTATCAAAACCCTTACTAGGAATAAAAAATCAAAAGCTATAACAAAACTCTTATTAGAAATCAAATAATTATCAAAACCCTTAACAGGAATAAAATTTTATTAAAATAAAAAACTTTCATTAAAATAAAATTTTGTCAACGGGTTAAACAAATCCTTTTAGGTATAAAATCAAGAACTGCTAAAACAAACTCTTTTTAGACACTGTTAATAAGTTATTATTTTTTATTCATTATGTTAATTCCCTCTATTGAAACTTTTGTTACCGAACCTTATCTAATAGGTAAAGATATCACCTTTCGCCCGATTCAAAAAGAAATAATATATGACTTCTGGAATAAGCCCTACACAATGGGGGTATGGTGCTTAGGGAGAAGAAGCGGTAAAACCTTTTGTGCAGCGGCAAGCGCGGTTTATGCCTGTACAGCCTTAGCCCCTATCTTCAAGAAATATATTAGAGCCAATGAGAGTTATTATGTTTTATTCGTTGCCAATAATGAAGAGCAAGCAAAAATTGCTCTTGACCAAGTAAAAATATTCTTGGAGAATTCCCCTACACTGAAGATGCTGATAAAAAGCAATAACGCAACTTCAGTGACATTGAAGAATGGAGCTATTTTTAAAGCCGTCCCAAATACGGCTAAAGGTGTACGTGGTTACTCCGTGGCGTTGGCTATCTTTGATGAAGCTGCACACTATAGAACAGGATATGGGGAACAGACTGGGGAACAACTTTATCAAGCGATCGCCCCATCTATAGCCCAGTTTGGTGACTATGGTCGGTTATTGATGATTAGTACCCCTTGGACCAAACAAGGGATATTTTATGACAACTACCAAAAAGGTTTATCTGGACAATACCCAGAGATTCATGTAGCTAATTACCCAACATGGGAAGTCAACCCCACTATCTCGGAAGCTTTTCTAGCCTCAGCAAAAAAACGAGACCCTATCATGTATGAGGTTGAGTATGGAGCTAACTTCTCGGTAGACTTTGCTGCGTTCTTGGATGTAGATAAAATTAGGGAGTCAGTTACTTTATCTGGCACAACACCTCCTCAAAAAACTTATCGCAACAAGTATTTATTGGCTCTTGACCCTGCCTTATCTGGAGATGCTTTTACTGCGGCGATCGCCCATCAAGAAGGAACTAAGTTAGTTGTTGACTATCTCCATGAGTTTCTTCCATCATTTCATCAAGGGAGCAAGAAGGTAGTAGACATTAGCAAGGTAGAAGAATGGATTATGGCTCGACACCAGGATTACGGGTTTAAGAAGATAGTTTTAGACCAATTCCAGAGCGCTTCTACTATTCAGCGACTCAATGCAAAACTAGGCTCTAAAATTGCCGAATTAACCTGGACGCATAACAATAAAATCATTGCTTATGGCTATCTAAAGGAATTATTTAACCTCAATCAAATAGCTCTATACCCTCACGACAAAACTATTAGCCAGTTAACTAACTTGCAGGTTCATTACAATAAGTCGGGTTCTTGGACTGTATCTGGAGGAAGTGGACTGCAAGTAGATGATTATTGTTCGGTATTGGCTGCTCTAGCTTTCATTTCTAAGGACAGTAAGGATGTGGGGTGGTCAAAATATGCTTAATTGGCTTTAATTGGCTGTTTAATTGGACAAGAAAAAAACCGCTAACCAAGAGTCAGGTTAGCGGGAAAAAGAAGCTTTAGCCGTAGTTAGTTCATGCGGTTAATGCAACGGCGCATAGCTTCATAAGGTTCTAGTCCCATTTCGATAGCTAATCCGATAGATTCTTGAGTAGTTGTCAGCTTTACTAGCGTCTCATTATCTAAATCATCTCGCGTGCCATCTTCAATTCCTAGCCCGGCTTGCATCTCATGGATGAATTTACCGTACTGCCAATTTTCTGTGTACCCATAAGCTTTTAGAGAATCAGTCAGATATTTTTTGAATGTTGTCTTTGAGCGATCGCGGTTGAATATCCATGCTTGACGCTCTTCTGTTTCAAATTTGACATGAAAAGCATCTGAGAATAATTGCTGGAGAGAAAGTCCCATCAAAGTCCTTGAAAGGTCAATAGCGATTGGGTTTTGTTTAATAGCTAGCTCAAAAAGTACTAACTCAAAATTAGATAGAAGCAATACGTTAACGGCTTTTGGGTTTAGAGTAGTATTCCACTTGTCGAACTGGAAAGATGCGCCCATTATAGATTTAATAGCTCTAGAAGCTTGGTTTTTGTCGAACTGAAAAAGACTACAAATTTGTGGCACTGCAATCCCAAAAGTTCCATTTTCAATCATTAAGCCTTCTAGTTTTAAACTGCCAATGCAAACTGTCGCCAATTCAGCGCGTGGATATGATACCATTTCAGAATCCTCAAGTTGTGTTTGGGGTCGCCGACGGTAAAACAAAGTTGAAGTGTTTCGAGCATTTCTTCTTTGTGTCGGTGTTACTATTTTGGTTAACGGTTTTTTGGATTTACCTTACGTCATCTAACATTCTCCTGATTCCTCTTGCTCTAATGTCTTTTCCAAAACTTCAATAACTTGCATTGCTATCTTCTTCCAATCAAAAAAGTTTCCCTTCTCTATGTGCAACCGAAATTTATTGATAAAAAATATCTGTACTACACCGTGAATGCTTTTCATCTTGTTAGCTAGTGCAATCATTTTTTCATCCTGATAATTTTCATATAAAAGGATGTTTGTGTCAAGAAAAGCACAATCTCTGCCTAAAGAATCGTTTTTGATTATTTCTAATTGAAATTTTTTCCCAGACAAAGAGGTGTACTCAAACCTTTCTTCTAAAAGATTCCGAATTTGCTCAGCTATTTCTGACCATTCAAACAAATCCCCTTTTTGTAAATACACTCGGTATTTATGAATAAAAGATACAATCGCTATCCCTTTGATATTGTTTATTTTTTCGGATAATTTACCCATCTGTTTGTCTCCGTATTCGACAAATAAAGCTGTTGTTGTATCAAGATAGGCACAATCTCTGCCTAAAGGATCGTTTTTGACTCTTTGTAGTCTAAATTTTTCCCCAGAAGATGATGTGTAATCGAATATTGTCAAAAATGTAGTATCAATACTTTGGTTTAGGCTGATTGTATCTTGATGTAAGTTCATTGGTTTTTGAGGTAAATTCATTGCTTCTTGAAGTAAATTCATTGTTTTTTATGATGGTATTTGTTAGGATTGAGTACTTACTAGCTTAGCTCAACGCGGTAAGACCGAAATGCTTTTGATACGCAGTAGTCAAGTACCGCACCTTCAACTTCAGGATTGTTGGCGGGATACATAGTCGCTGGAATCTGCTTCGCTGAAGCATTTGAGTAGCGTTGACCTGTTCCTTCAATAAGATGGGCACAACGAGATTTAACGTATTTTCCAAGTGTGCACCCAAAATTCCTGGGAACTTGGAATCCTAAGCGGATAGCAACATCCACTGCACCTTCTAATAGCGGTGCAGTAGTTCCAGGTAACATTTGCTGTTCAGCTAGTAGGGCATTACCTAGTTTATTTTTAAGAAGCTGGGCTAACTGCAAATCTCCACAATCAGTAAAATACTTAATAGTGGAAGCTTGTACACGGATATCTTCAGTGGTAACCGTTATTACTGGTTGAGGTTGTGGTTGTGCTGATTGCTCTATCAAATGTTTAATATGCAAATTGCACCACACATGGAACTCAGGGGATAACCATTGAGCAAAGGCGATCGCTATCAATGGATGTGCCCACGTTCCCTGTTCAAAGTTTCCAGAATTTCCTTTCAAGCTAACTAATAATTGTGATGCCGGAATTCCGGTTTCACTCGAAACGGCTTCTATATATGCTTTTGAGTTATTTGTGTCTAGCCAATGGTTTACTTTTTTACTGAAAATCGTAGCCATTTGAGTAAGACAAACAAAATCGTCCTTATCTCGCTACTCAAATGTACTGCCTTTCCAAGTTAATTCAGTCATATTTTCTCCTAGATTTTTATTGGAGAACAAGCAAACGCGCCAAAAATTGTTAAAATTTTAAACGTCGGCTAGTCCTTTTAGCTGGCTGCGCTGAATGCGATAGGCGGTAGCGCTAACTACCCCTTGTTCGCGGCGCATGAAAGTATCTTAGCAAAGATTTGTAAATAAATAAACTAAATTAGTTAATTCGTAATAATCTTTAACCAAGTTTTCCGTAACTGCTTTGCCCCTGGGGAAAAGTTTTTATCATCTGCCAAAACATACTCCTCAATTAGAAACTTGATTTGTTCTATGGCTTCACGCAATAACTTTTCTTTGGTGTGAGCAAAAACCGATAGCTCTAATCTTGGCTGATGAATAATCAACAAGGGGAGTCTTTTTTGATTATTATTTTCAACTTGCAGAAATAGCTCTAGTTCCGGCTTAAAAACATAAGTTTTGCCTTGTAGCTTGACACGGTCAATAGTAATGCAATCATTCTTGTCTAGCATTAGGTAACCCTCTTACGACATTTGTCATCACCAAGTAATAGTTAGAGTAACTCATGGTAACGATGTTAGAGTCACTCTCTGGAGTAATAACCCGAATAATGTTATCTGGATTATCAACAGATTTAAGTAACATAGATGTGTGTTCTTTTCTGTTGACTTCCCAAATAACCAAAAATCCACAAAAAAGTTTATAGCCTATTACCAGAGGGCACAAAACTAATATATTACAATCAACTCCGACAAACGCCCTGCTTTTGGCTATTCTTCCTTTATCTTTTAGCGCACTTAGTTCCTTGATAGGTAACACCCCAACCGCCCAATTAGATAACAGCTGATCTTTGACCAAAGAGAAAAAGGTAGTAGCTACATCTGGGCTAATATCTGAGGAGGAATCAGGTTTAAAGTAGAAGAAATCGGACGGCGTAACCCCAGAACCCTTCTTCGGGTCTCTGTTGGCATTAACAAAATAGCTGGTGAGTGTTGCCATACCAAGCTCCTGGTAATGCAAGTCTTCCTTGTAAAATCTGTGTCCATATTCTAGTGCCTGAAAAATAATATTAATAGGTGTGTTGCCAAAGTTTTCATGGTTGAACCTAGAATCGTGAGGAAAGTACTTATGTACTCTCCAGAAAATCTCGACCCAATCAATATCTACGCTGCTGCTTCCTCCTCTACTTTCACCCCTTTGATTTTTTTTACTGTCACCGCTTCTTCAATATCATCCGTGTCTAACTCTTCTAGAGGGAGTCTTCCTCTATTCATTTCTTTTATGCAGAATATCTCTAAATGTCTCAATAACCGAGTTGGGACTAAGTCAGGATTTCCTACGTCTTTTATTGTCCATTCTGCACACTCAGGACATCTGAACCTTAACATAACATATGCGTAAATAAGTCGTTTAATCCCTGCGTTTTCTTCTTGGACTCGGCGTAATCCCATTAGTCCTTCCATATCGCCTTTCATCAGTTTGGAAGCGTCGTTATTGCGAACGGAATCCCAAACCTCTTCTACAGGAGTTCCCGTCTTTTCCGAAATATTATTTACCAACTTAATGAGCATTTGCTCAGTATCTGGCAATTCTTTTATTTCTTCATCAATCTTCATTTTCTCATTAGGAGTAAGGTCATCGTAACGAGGTAATGCAATTGTCCCAGACCGTTCATCTCCAATAATCACTAAATCTTGTTTAACAGGCTTAGTGACAAAAGGAAGTGATTTAACTGTCATAAGAAAACATCTCCAATAAGATTAGTTATAATAAAAACAAACTATGTATATATTAATTTAATAAAATAAAAATAAAATGTTATCTAACGAAGCTTTTGAAGATCTGGTAGAAGGTCTCATCTTTCAACAAAAAACTCGAGAAGAGATTTATAAAAAAACTAAAGCAAGTAAAGAAAAGATTGCTGAGACAACTAGGAATCTCCGTGATAGATGGTTAGACGAGTCTAGTCATAATTACAGCCTACAGTCTAATCTTGCTTACACAGAAGCACAGATTAATTATTTAATCAAAGTAGCTTTTCATTCTTTCTTGCTCAGTCAACGAAGAAAAGTTGTTGTTTATAAGAACGATGTCACCAATCAAAAAGGTCCTACAATAGAAACTCACCGAATTGAGCCTACTAATGCTGGCGATGTTTCTTTCTTGAGATTAATTCATGAACTTATTAAGCAAAGAATTACACTTAACAAGTTAGATAAAATTAATTATGAGGGGAACGATTTAGACCCAGAAACACTCATGGAATTTTTTGAGTGGAAGGCGTTGGCTAGAAAGTCACAAGAGTTGGGAATTAAACAAGATTTAACTCCTCAGTTGTTAGAAGAATTTTTAACATGGCATCATCAACAACAAAATGCAAAGTAATTACGAAATTCAACAAGCAATCAAAAGAATCTTAGACGCAAGAACTCCTAAAATACAGCGGTCTTATGATTCTAATTTGGGTAAAAATTTAAAAGTGACAATTAAAAACAAGACAATCAATGTCTCGACGGAGATGAATTCTCTAAAAATAAATAAACGAGGAAGTTTTAGATAATGGATGAAATTGAGAAACTAATTGAGGAAGCATTTGGTCAAACAGTTGCTGATTACAATGTTTACGTAGATGAAGTGATTGAGTCTACTGAAGAATTTGGAGATATCGGCTTCTCCGGGCAAGACATTGTAGACACAGGGAGATTGCGAGACAGTAAAATTGTAGACGCTACATCAAATGAAGTCACTTTAGAATGGTCTCCTAAAGATCCTAAATCTGGGTTTAGTTACGCACCAGCAGTATGGGCTGGGTTTCATCCTTACGGTGGGGAGAAATTTGTCCCCGGTCGCCATTGGGGAGAAAGAGCCGCTAAAAAATTAAATGGTGTAGGAATCACTAGAGCTTTTGTTACATACCTCCAACAACAAGGGTTAAACGCACAGATTATAAGTAATGGAGATGAGGAATTAGATGACTAGCTCTGCTCCATTATTTTTAACTCCTATGTTTTTACGCACGTTAATAGTGAATGCTTTGGGGAATAAGATAGGGGTTTATTTTTTACCTAAAGCAACCTCTTCAATTCCGGCGATCGCTGTTATTCCTGATAAAGTTTATGGGGCTAACTATCCCCCTCCTGAAACAACTATATCTGGGATTGAGGTGGTTATTCACCGCCCAAGACCAAATGCTACAGCACTACTAAATAATGACAGTATGCGTACTCGTAAATGGGAAATTTACCTTAATCAATGGGACGGTAATGGAGAATTAAATACATCGGTTGAAGCTTTATTAGATGCTTTTCAAGATAATCAGCTTAAGTATACTTCTCCTGTTTTTCCTGAGTACAACCTAGATGCGGGTATTGTCCCTTATTGTCGAATAGCAATTATAGAAAAATTCTTTAGGATTGTGGAGAATAATATATGACTTTTATTTCACAATGGAAAACAGATAATACCGGGGGAATAAGCGCAAACAATCAAATCACCCTGCCGCTCGAACCCAGTGGTACGTACAACTTTACTGTAAACTGGGGGGACAATAGTAGTGACGTAATTACTACTTGGAATCAACCTGCAACAACTCATACATACGCAACACCAGGCACTTATACTGTATCCATTACAGGAACAATTATTGGTTTCAGATTTGCTAATACAGGAGATAAGACAAAAATTATAAATATTTCCCAATGGGGTAATTTGAGAGTTGGGAATAGTGCTAATTATTTTCATGGTTGCTCTAATCTAACCTTAACTGCAAGCGATGCCTTAAATTTAACGGGAACAACTAATTTAACTAGTATGTTTACCGATACGGGTAGCTTTAATGGAGCAATAAATCATTGGGATGTTAGTAATGTTACTAATATGAATAACATGTTTTTACTAGCATCTAGTTTTAATCAACCTCTAAACAATTGGAATGTTAGTAATGTTACTAATATGAGTGGTATGTTTGCGTATGCCACTAGTTTTAATCAATCTCTAAACAATTGGAATGTTAGTAATGTTACTAATATGACGTTTATGTTTTTAGTTGCAATTAATTTTAATGGCGCAATAAGTAACTGGAATGTTAGTAAAGTTACTAGCCTGGCGTATTTCCTTACTAATGCAGCCAATTTCAATCAACCTCTAAATAACTGGGATGTTAGTAAGGTTACTAGTAGTGAGCTTATGTTTACTAATGCAGTCAATTTTAATCAACCTCTAAATAACTGGGATGTTAGTAAGGTTACTAATATGAATAGTATGTTTGAAGGTGCGACCAATTTCAATCAAAATTTATCACAATGGTGTGTAAATCTAATAACAAGTAAACCTTTAAATTTTGATGCTTCTACCCCTAATTGGATGGGAGGTGATTCAACTCGACCCCAGTGGGGAACTTGTCCACCTAGAAATATACCCGGGTCTGTTAATATTTATGGCAATACTGTCAGAGGAGAGACACTTACTGCAACAGTAACTGATGCTGATGGGACTCCTAACAACATCAGTTACCAGTGGCAGTCAAGCTTAAACAATATTGATTGGGTAGATATTGTAAATGCAACATCCTTTCAACTCGCACTTGTTACCGCTTTAGTAGGAAGACGGATTAGGGTAACCGCTAGTTATACCGATAACTTAGGTACTAGTGAAACCATTACTAGTGCTCCAACTACTACAGTTACCCACATCAATATACCCGGGTCAGTAAGTATTTCCGGAAATGCTGTTAGAGGAAATACTCTTACAGCAACAGTCACTGATGCTGATGGAACTTCTACTATCAATTACCAGTGGCAGTCAAGTACAGATAATGGTATTAGTTGGTCAAATATTGTGGGAGCTACATCATTTCAACTTGCACTTGTTAATGACTTAGTAGGGAGACGCATTAGAGTAACAGCTGGATATACTGATAACTTAAATACTAGTGAAACTGTTGCTAGTGCTCCAACAGCTACAGTTACCACCATTGAAATTATTGGAATCTTAACGATAACAGGAGACCCCAGACAATATAAAGTTTTAACTGCTATTATTGAAGACTTAAATGGAGTCAATGAATCAACTGTTACATATCAATGGCAAAAAAGTATTGACGGAATACAATGGATTAATATTGCTGAAGCGACAATTGATAAATTATATTTAAAAGCTACTTACCAAAATCACTTTATAAGGGTAACATCTACTTATCAGACGTTGGGAGAAAACTTAGTTGAACTTACCAGCGATCGCACCGATTTAATTGCTTCTCCCTTCTCGATTCTAGATTTTGTTAAAACAAATAATTTTTATACTCAATCACCATTAGTTAATGCAGTCTTTACCTTTGAATCATTTCCAGACTGGATAATAGACACAGAAACAGGTAATTTAGTGCCAGATTCAACCGGAAACAATGTCATTATTTGTACTGCGACTGTTCAACAAAAAAAAGATCCTAATTTAGTTGTGCAATCAGGAGTTGACTATAATCGCATTTATTTTGAAGGCTACCTAATTAACCCAAAAACCTTGCTTGACGTAGAACAAGGAAAAAATGTAACGGCTGTCATTAATGGTAGACAAGGTGTCTTTGATTTTGTTCCCGTCATAGAATCTGGACAAGAGATACCACTTAAACAGCGAGAAGTAAATGGACAAAGAATCGCGGGATATTTTAGACTAGGAAATTTAATCAACCGTCAATAGTTCTTGCCAGATTGATTGATAATATGCTTGTAAATTTTTATCTGTGGTATTTAACCATAACTTTTTGTAATAATCTATTTGTCTTTGTATAGCTTTTCTTTTAAGCCCGTTAATTAATAGATTAATACAATAGTTTTGAATTTCACCAGAGAATAAATCCCGTAATTCATTTTCTGGCAAAAGATTACTGTTGCTTAGATAAGTTCGATAAGAGTCAATCGTTAAACTAGATGTTTTTTCTATCTGGCGCATAGAATTCCACAACTTTCTACTTATATCATCCACAAACGTTATCTGAGATGCGTATAGCAAGTTATTTATTTCATCCCTATCAGTTTCATTGTGCAGATAGATTTTTAGCAAAGTAAACTCAGTATTATTGATTGTCTGAGGTTTAAGTACTTCCGTTGAATCTACTTGTTTTTTAATTGGGGTGTTTATTGATTTAGACAATTCTGCCAGGTAATGCGCAGTTAATCCACTATTTCCCGCTCCCAATATTTCGGAGCAATAAGCCAAATAATGAGCTTGTAATGGCTGAGATTCAATCCTTGCTAACAACACTGCAACATCATGATAAACTTTAGCCCGAACCACCGGGTCGTTTAAGTCTTTATCTTTAAAAATATTATTTAATAACCACTCTACCCAGTAAGGAGCAGTTGTTATTTTTTCCTTAAGGCTGTCTACTGTGTACCGAGAAATCCAATCAGCAGGGTCTAAGTTATTTGGGAGAGATAATACTTTTAAATGGAATTGCTCAATATTAATCAAATCAAAGACAGATTCAATGGTTCTACGGGAAGCCTCTACACCAGGATTGTCTCCATCAAAAAATAATATTAACTGTCTCGATTTTGTGTATTTAATTAATCTGTTTATTTGATTCTTTGTTAAAGCCGTCCCTTGACAAGCCACAACATTTGTTATTCCAGATTGATGTAAAGCGATCGCGTCAAAATAACCCTCGACAACAATTGCACAATCCTCTTGCCCAATACTTTTAACCGCATGATTCAACCCAAACAAAACTTTACTTTTCTCAAATAGCCTTGTTTCTGGGGAATGCAAGTACTTAGGATTGCTACCGTCTAAGGAGCGACCACCAAAAGCAATAACTTTACCTAAGGTATCACAGATAGGAACCATTAATCTGTCTCTGAATCTATCGTAATAGCCACCATCTTCTTTTTTTATTATCAAGCCAGCTTGCACACAGACATCTGGTCTGTATTTTTTATCTGCAACTAAATACTGATACAAGCTATCCCACCCATTAGGTGCATAACCTAATTGAAATTTATCTATTGTCTCTTGAATTAGTTTTCTCTCATCTAGATACTCCCTGACTTTTTCTCCCGCACTTCCTGATAACTGAGATTGATAGTACTTAGAGGCGATCGCTAAAACTTCTTTTAAGTTTTCATCCAGTTGTTTTTGCTGCTGAAACTCTTCTATGTTACTGTTCCCTGTGAATTCAACCTCAATATTACTGCGTCGTGCCAAGTCCAGGATTACTTCACTAAAACTTTGATTATTTAATCTGGTCAAGAAATCAACAACATCCCCACCAGCGTCACACCCAAAGCAATGGTATACTTGCTTGTCTTCTGTCACAAAAAAGCTTGGGCTTTTATCATCATGAAAAGGACAAACCCCTTTTTGACTTTGTCCCGCCTTCTTTAATACAACATAATCACTTATTACGTCAACAATATTTGTTGCTTCTTTTATTTTTTGAATACTATCAGTAGATATTAGCATCTTGAATTATTTATTTAAACTTCTAACAATAATAAATCAAGTTTTATTCCGAGTTTCGTTATTATTGTTAATGATTGTTATTAACGTATCAATTAATAAGTCTTTTTTGTACAATTTATGGCGTAACCACCAACAAGTTATTATTACCAAAAAATTACTTATAATTGCAAGAATTGGAACAATATCTAAAATAGTCATATTACACGTCCTTTTGATTTATTCGAGAAAAGTAGTTTGTTAATCCGGCAATTTCTTCATCTTTATCTTTTTTTATTTTTAAGATTAATTCAGAATGCTTACTACATTGTTTCCTGCAAAATTCATCTAGTTTAATTAGTCGTCATAGCACCTCTCTTATTTAAAAAATATCCCAACATCGGAATAGTTTTTTCTCCTAGCATTGCTTTCAGCTCTTTAGATAGTCTATTTTGCCGAGTAGTAGATTCATCAAGTCCAATCAATTCTGCTAGCTGAGTATTGTTTAGATAGTTGATTGGTTTACCATTATTATCAACCTCGTCGGAGGTATAAGCAAACGTCTTTTGACCACCGACGTTGATTTCCGTCCGAAAAACGATTAACATAGATTTTATCCTCTAGTGAATTTAGGGGTATCACCGTTATGCGATATTAGTAGTTGCAAGCTACTTTTATTCGCGGTGATTAATATTAGTATAGCACAAAGCACCCTAAGCATTGATTAGTTTGTGTGCTTTGTTTTGTGAGATGGTCAGCGATCGCCAATCAGTATCTTTTTCAATATATCCGTGATAAATATCTAGTAGATACAATCCTTTGTTTCGCCATCGTTTAGCAAATCCTCGACTGCGATACCCCATCATCCAATCAATTTTTGCAAAAGAATATCCTTCGATATAATACATTTCTATCGCTTGTCGGCACGTCGGGGCCAATACGTCCTCTTTTGCTATTTCCCATAATGGGTATTTTTTGAAAAACTCATCTCGAGAACAAGCCGGGTATTTCATGATGTCCATAACATCTAATCCTTTGTCAACAAATTAATCAGCGATCGCAGATAATTAATTAAAATCTAGTAACGTTCCATTTTTGCTAAGTTATAGGAGCGTAAATTGTTTAATCCAATCCCGCGCTCATCGGCTAATAGTAAGGATAAATGGATTAACTTAAGAAGCTGCTCTGATATATACTCGGTTAAACTATCTTCGTTATTGCCTATCGCTTCATTCGCTTCATGTAGAAAAAAATCCATTAATTCCTCTGGGAAAATAACATGAGTTAGTGTCTTGTCTGATTTCAACATTTCTCTAAATGGAAGTGTCAAGGTATCTCCTTCTGCCCATTGTTTATATTCTTCATATTTTAATCTATCCATGATATTCATCCTTTAATCTTTGTTTTGGGAGATGGCCGGCGATCACATTTGACATTATACCAGGATCGCTCATTAAGCATTAGCTCGTTTGATACCGTCTAACGCACAGATAGATTCAGCAATTCCATCCCAATGAGTCACCATGATTATCTTATCAGTAGGCTTGTAACGAGTAAATGCTTTTTTAGCAAAGGCAAGACAGTTCCCTACAGCAAGTCGCATTGGCTCATACTGTGTCATCTCACCAAGGTAGTCCTCTTGGTACTCCAAATCTTCTAAAGTAAATTCCAACGTAAACTTATCCAGCCTATTGCTGGTTGTGATTTCTGATTGAATCACGAAAGATATTCTATCTACAAAAATAACGCCTAGCAGCAATTCCCATCGATAAGAAAGATCGCTTATCTCTGGCACAGATACCCAGATATCATCAAACCTACCTAGTAATATAGGGTTAAGGCTAACACTTTCGGCAATATATAACAATTTTACTTTTCTTCCTTTAATAGATTCGACTCCGTCTAAATTTAGCGTCGACATTTTTAACTAAGTAAGTTCTGGTTTATTCTTGATTCAACTAACAATATATTAATTTTTGGTTTAAATAACTTTTTTATTTTTGTTCAATATTTGCTTTAAAACATTTATTACAACTATCTATACATTTAGTGCAATACGGTGCGAGGGACAAGTATGTTTTAAAATAATACGGTGCGAGGGACAAGTACTAACATAACTGCAGCCTATATCTGATAAGCTATTTGCCAATTCTTTAAATGTTTTATTTATTAAACATATTTTTACTACAGTAGGTTAGGTTTGACATTTTTCTATTTAGGTACACCCCTACTCAATAGCAAATATTCTCTCAGAGACCCCTAGCATCAAATTCTAGACACTTTACTACCTAGTTAATAGGATTGTTCATTTAACCATTTTTTCGAGCTTTACACGCCCACTGGCGCGAAACATTTAAGCTAAATAAAAAAACAAACCATTTCCGGCTAAAGAGAAAATTACTCAAATCCAACTGCTATCGGTAGTTTCCCTCATTCCGAGACTTGCGATCACCTGGCTGTTAGGTTTCCCATCCGAAAAAAAATAAACACGCTCTCGCGCATTTGCGCGCATTCCGGAATTTATTAATTTTTTTTAAACATCCAAACCAGATAGTTAGAAATAAATAAACCAGTTATTTGTTTAAAAAAAATATTTTCTTATATATAGATGGGGGGGTAAAAATTTTACCTACCTCTTGTTTTTTAAACAGCACTCACAAATATATTACTAATTGCCAAAAGTATTGTGGTTAACGGATGATAGCAATTTTTGCCTATCAAAAGTAAGATAGCTATTAAGCTAAAGTAACCTAAAGTTTTAAACCCCTAAAACCCGCATGGTTGACGGATGCGCGAGGGTGTCGGTTTTTTGATAAGGGTAAAAAAGAGGCTAAAACCATTATGGTTAACGGATGATAGCGGTTTTTGCCCAACCTTTTTCCGACAGCTAATGTTAGTGGTTGGTTAGTAAAAAAGTCTTCAAATCCTTACTGTTAAGGGATAAAACGGCTTTTTACTAAATTTAATAGGTTCTGCTGTATTATAACGTTAAAATAGGCTAAAACCCGCATGGTTGACGGATGCGTTTAACTTAAAAAAGCTTAAAATTGTTATACTACTAATTTTAAAAATCGTTATTTTATAAGGGTTTGAGAGTTTCTATTAGAATGGCTTTAAAAATAAAACAGGACTTGTAGCAAGCTAAGACTTGCGTGGTTGAGGGATGCGTCAAAGATTTTAAAGTATAATTACAGATATATTTATTAACAATAAAAAATGACTACTTTAGAAATAACATTGTCAATGTTTCGTTCTCAATATTTTGAATTTGCCGAAATTCCAGATGAATTAGTGAATGTGAACTTAGCTAAAGCATTAAGAGTTGTAAATCAAGTCACTTGGAAAGATTATTATCAAGACGCAGTATTTCTATTAACTGCTCATGAGTTATTTCTTCGGCAACAGGAAGCTGTCCTAACTCAAGTACAATCCGCCGCAATTAGAGAACAAGCAAACTTTCAAACACTTAACTTGACAAGAGACTCTGATTATTATTCCCTTTCTCACTACGGGCTAAAGTTATTGGCATTAAAAAAACAACTACCAAAGTCTGGGTTTACCTGGTAGTTGTTTTGATGCTTTTAGAGAATTAAATCTTGTAATTCCGTGGCAACCAGAATATCTCCCCATCCTTTGGGCGATATTCTCGGATGCAATCAACTATTGCTGATGATTCCCCTAAGCTTAAGATTCCAAAGCGATCGCACCCACTATGTAAGGCGTAACGAACTTTTGCCGTTAATGGCTCGTTATTGATTTGAGCAACTATTTTAGTTCCGGTAACAACCTCTTTGATATTTGGCTTGGAATAAAGAGAAGCCGGGTAGATTCCAGGAAGATAAGATTTTTCTCTGGCTTTAGCGTGTTTTCCTCCTGGCATATAAGCAATATTTCGGTACTTAATGCAGACACTAGAAATATCGGGATTTTTATTGATGACTCCAACATCGACTGAATCTATGGGATAAGCAGTGATATCTAATTCACCAATAAACGAGAGAATGCACCCAAAAACAGTAGTCAAAGGAGGATATCGATAACTTTCTCGGTAATCGTGAGCAAATCTTCTAGGGAAAGACGCAACTGGCGCTTCTATGTAAAGCTGTATCATGATTGTTTGAAAAGCGCGTATTTAATAACATCGATACATTCTTTTATCCCATAACAGAGAGTTACTTCCATTTTCTCTAGGGTTTCGGCAAAATCCCCTAGCGCCGCTTCTCCTGCAACAATTATCTCATCAGGGTCGATGTCACCACAGGTTATTAATGGTTCTAGTTTTCTAGGAACACCGTCAGCATCAAAGCAATAAAGTATCTGAGGACTAGGGCTAGTTGTGATTCTTGCAACAATTGAAGCGGGAGCAAAGTCATATAAAAACCTAGAATGATTCCCTCCTACATGGCGCACATTAACAATAGCATCTAGTAAGTATTTGGCTCGCTCTGGTACGATAAAGTCTCCCATTTTAAACGCTACAGTATATTGATACTGCGTTGCGTGCACTTCGACGTTATACAGAGAAGTACTCGTTTTCATCTCTCCAGCTTTAGCGTTAAATATTTTGTCGCCATCATAGGGAGTTAAGCTCATCGCTCTGGCAACTTCTAAAACACCTCTTCTTTTTGTTGTGGCGTTTTTATTCTTGCTATCTTTCTTAGCATCCATGTAGCCAAAGATGTCATCATCTATGTACTTGGTTTCATCATACCCCTCGTCTTTTATTTGATATTCGTCTACCATTGCGTCATAGATTCGATTGACTTGCTCTGGGTACACATTCCCCAAGTATTCTCGATATGCCCAGCGAATAGCTTCAGAGCTAACCGTTGTAAATTCTTGTATGAAACTATTATTTCTTAAGGAAATTTTCTGCAACGTAGATGTATTAGTTCCATCTCCTTCTCCTCTATTATTAGAAGCAAATCCAAATGGCGTTAAGATGGAGATGAAACAATATTTATTATTGATAGGATTCATTGTTGTTTTCTATTGAATTAGGGAAATTGTACAGAAAAATAGATTGCAGTAGACAATCTCTAATTATTTTCCAATCATGTTCTGTTGCAAAGAATAAATCAATTTTTTCTGGGAATAGTTTAGACAAATTCCTTTTGAAACTAAACTCGTTAGTAGGAGATTTCAATAAGTAACAAGTTTTAACTCTTAAACTGCGATAATTGGGAGTAGCTTTTTTTATTTTTTTGCTTTTGACATAAGCTTCCCACGCGGCTTCACTTAAAAACAATACTTCTTTGTAATAACTATCCCCGTGTTCTTGAATAAAAGACTTCAGAGTTTGTTTTTCGTAATATTGTTTCGTTAACAAAAATTGACCTAAATTGTAATGCCAATCGTTATTATTAATTAAATTCTCGGCAATAAATCCTAGCAAATGAGATGAACTGATAAAAGTTTTTTCCTTTTCAGAAACTTTTGCTGAAGAATCAGTGTTAACAACTCTGGCTGTGTTAGGAATAGACAGGGAGAAAGCCTTAAAAAGCTCCCTGGTTTTATTATTGGTTGTCGGTCTGACAACTTTTTTCTTGATAAACCTCTGCTTTGAATTCCATTTTTGAGTACCTAAGACATAAATCTCTTTTTCGAGTCCGTCTATATGTTTTTTGTAATGCGGTTGACAAGCAAAAGATAATAGAGCATCTCCAAATGATGAATAAAAAGAAAAAAGTAAATTTCTGGGGACTTTTGTCTCTAGTTGCTTGATTAAGTCATAAGGCTGTATTAAGACCATTCCTTTTCTTGCCCCTAAAGAATCATTGGATAATGAAACTATCGGCGCTTCTAGTGGGAGAAAAAACAACAAAAGAAATTTCTCTATTGATTCTAGGTTTTTCTCTGGGTTATGCTCATCCAATATCATTCCAGGAAAATTATTACTTTTTATCTGGACTTTAGAAGCGAAAGTACCTTGTTGGGTAAACAATGCGGAAATAGCAGATGTGTAATAACAATCACTGATAGCTCTAGTTGTGGCATGAAACGGAATGTTATCATTTCCAATAGTAAAAGTAAACTCTTTTTTTTCTCCAGTAAATTTCTTATGAGTATTATGTTGAAGAAAAGAATATAACAACCCTTCGCTAAAAACATACTTTTCTTCATCAGTCATCTCAAGACAAGGGGAGTTGATTAGCCCATCTTGAATAGAATAAGCAAACTTATTTAAAACGCTAAAAGCTATAATGTCGCTGCACTCATACGAAAGATTGATATGCCGAGGCTCAATTGAGTAAGTTATCTGATTTGGAGCTAATAAGTTTAGGCGATCGCCATAATTTAAGGCTTTGGCAAGTCCCAAGATTCCTATCTTGTGTGGTAATAAATAATCTGGATTATCTAGCGAAAACATAAAGTTATTCATTGTTAGTTATCTCATCTAAAGAATTCACTCACCATTAGGTAGTGGAGTGTCAATCAAACCACCCACATCCCATGTGTCTTTTTCCCCCAATACCTTGTACTTTTAAAGCAATAGATTCCTGATTGCTTAAATTATTAATCTTGACTCCGTAGCCAATGTATGTAGTTTTGTGAGAATCTTTTTCTACGGTCATTATTGTATGGTTAGTTGCATTCCACGTGTTTTCTAACAAGAGCGGTTCTTTATCGATGTTGAGTATTGATAACTGTTTTTTGCAAGAGGCTAAAAATCTTTCTTGAGAATTTATTGTGTTCCAGAAAGGATATTTAATAATAACCATTTCTGAAATCAAGCTTTTTTCAGGACAAAGCGGGAGAATTGTTGCCTCATAAATAAAAACCTTGGTATTCCCTATTGAAATAATTTGCTCGTTTAATGTTTTTTTTAACTCTGCAAGATAATCATGTGGTCCTCTAATTTTTAGTTTTGACTTGTTTGTAATGATTGTCCCGTACCTAAAAGGTTTCCCAGATATTCTAGAAATATTAACATCAATTGGAAAATTTATATCAACTAAAAGTCCTGGATTTTTATCAAGAATCTTTCTTTTGAGTGCCGAATAAAGTTTATAGCCATGGTCAGCATTTATTCTATTCCCAATTACTGAGAAGAATAATTCAACAATTTCTAACTTTGCCATTGCAATTTGACTTTTTATTGGATTGAAGTAAAGTTTATCATCAAGATTTATGGTGGGGTTATTGTTTAAAATTAAAGAAAAAGGTAACTTTCATGTACACTTTGGTTGCAAACTCCCCTACTGTCATCAAAAGAAGTCTTGAACAATCATTTGAATTATTGCCTCAAGATAAACAAAATGTACTACCAGGTAAAAAAATTGTTAGTTCTGCTCTTAAGTCAAAAGCAGATAATCATTTTCAAATCTGCATTGATGGAGAAACATGGTTTATATATGCGCCTCATTGGATATTTCATATAGATTTATTGCAGTTATCTGTTAAAGACTTACAGGGAGTTTTTTCTTATACCCCGGTATCTATCTTGGAAGCTTCATTACCATCTCTGCAAGAAGGGATAGATAAATATCAAATTGGATTTAATAGACAAAGAATTGCTGCTTTTCTTGCGCAAATAGGGCACGAATCAGGAGGACTGCGTTATACAGTCGAGCTAGCATCAGGGCAAGCCTATGAATGGAGAAAAGACTTAGGTAATGTTAATCCTGGCGATGGAGTAAAGTTTAAAGGGCGCGGGTGGATACAGCTCACTGGGCGACACAATTATCGTCAAGCGGGTAAAGCTATTGGAGTTGATTTAGAGGCTAAGCCAGAATTAGCAGCAGACCCTAAATATTTAGGGTTATTAGCAGGATGGTTTTGGCACAGCCGTAACCTAAACTATTGGGCGGATAAAGGAGACTTTGAAAAAATAACCCGCCTAATTAATGGCGGGTTAAATGGGTATGCTGATAGATTAAGTTATTGGCAGCGGGCTAAAAAGGTCCTAGGAATTTAGGCAATTACCTCAAATTGGTCAAGGTATCGACAAGCCGGGTAATAGCCTTCTAGAATGAGGACATCGGTAAAAATCTTGAGTTGCAAAGCACTCATGTTGGAATGTAAAGCTAAAGCATATATTTCGGCATATCGCGGAGGCATTTCTAGGTTATTGGCGACAAAGCCTGAAAAAGCTAACACCCCTTGTCTAGCAGCAGTTAAATCTTTTTCCAGAAATTCTATTCGTCTTTCTAATGCTTCCGTATAGGGATTAGATGACCCTTCAATAAATGTCTCCATGTCTGCAAAACGGATATTATCTCCGTATCGAGATTTTGCTAGTTGCCAACTAGATTTAGCTTTTTGAAGTTGACCTTGTCTTACCATCAAGGTTCCTGTTTTTTTGTTAATGGTGATAAAAGGAAACTTGATAACGAATTTGGATTGCTTGAATTGGTCACGTCTTAGCCAGGTTAAATCTTTATCTGTCCAGACCATTCTATGCCACCAAACCAATTTAATGGCATAGACGTAATCATTTTTTATTTTCCCTAGGGACTCTAGAAACTCCTTAAAGGACGAATAGCCTAGTTCTTGGTAGATAGCCAAGTTATTAACTTCCTGCTCTATTTCGTTAGCACAAAAAACTAAGTTACTCCATGAGTGCTCTTTGAGTAGGGCGTTATAAAAAACCTGTATTGAAGTCTTTTCAAGTTGCAGCAATGATAGTTGTGACATAGTTTTATCCTTGAATGAATTTGGAAAAATTCCCGGGTTATCCCGGGAAAAGATTGGTTAGAATGGTGGTTCAATTTCTTCTAGCAGATCGCGTTGAGCTTCTTGAAGAGCAGCCATATCTGATTCAAGATTAATGGGTGCTTCTTCTTTAGGACTAGGGGCATCAATTGATTTAATAGCTCGGAAAAACGCTTCTTCATAGTCTTCGTACCAGCTAGATATGGTCTGTCCTGTTGGTGATGAAGGAACTATCAAGAGATTGTCTAGCACTTCTGGCATTATCTTAATTGTCCGTGTGTCCTTGCCCTTGCCGTAACGAAACTCTTCTTTTACTTTTAGTTCATCTGTTATCCCCAATCTTGATGAAACATATTCGTGCGGAGCTTTCATTGCCGTTTTATATGGAGATAAGTTCCAATCCATGACTAAAAAAGAATGAGCCCTGGAGCTTAATGTTTGCTTAGGTTTTCCCGCTTTTTTGAAAAACTCAAGTTCTAGCTCCTGCAATGTTTTTTTTCTTTCTTGGGAAAAAGCTGCTCCAACAGCACCTCTCAGTGAAAGTTTTATAGGAGTAGAGCTAATTAACTGGTTAGCCTGGTTCAAAGGGGCAATTAGCCACCATGAGCGGGTGTTATATGTTTGGGAATCTTGTGCAACTAATTTGCCAAAATCACTAACCCCTCCGTTATCGGCAAAATAAAAGCCCATAATCTGTCTTCCTGACTGTACAACCAGTGGGGTTATGTGCAGAACGATAAACCTTAAATGTGGGGTAATAAACCCCTCTATAATTTCTTCGCCATCCCGAAAGGCTTGCTCATGAGGTTGCATCCCTTCAGTATTTAACCCAGACAACTCGACGTTCTCTTTAGAGATGAATATGCCATGAGAAGGGTTCAACTTCTCTAATTGCGCTTGTGGCAGATTAGGCGCATTTAGTATTTGGCAGTAGGGCAGTCCTTGACGGACTTCGGACGAGAACTCGGAGAATAATTCAGCGTAGTTAATCATTGTGTTTTTCATTGTGTTTTTCGTTGTGTTTTGTGTTGTGTTTAAGCGATTTTGTGAATTCGGTTAATCAGCTTTTTGGGTTGATTACTAAATTGTCGGTATCCGTATTGACTATCTAAAACCCAGCCCATAGGCTTGCATTGAGATAGCTCTCCTATCTTTTCCTTGCCAGAAAAGAACTCTAGAACGTTAGCATCGTCCTTAAACTGAAACTCTAAACCGAGGTTATCTGCGTAAAGTATTAACCGCTCCCATGTTTTATTCATGCGTTTGATTCCTGGTTTATTTGTTTCTTGACTAATTAAAGCAGTTTATTCACAAATAAGCAAGAAAAAAATAACGTATTTTTGTAAAGTTTTGCTTGACACGTGAACCAATCTCTGCTCTTAGATTATCTTAAATTACTTTTATAAAAAGACTTGATACTTTTAAAAGTATCTGCTATGGTAGAGGAGTAAACAACCAACAGGGATTGAGGATTAAATGAAACGAGAATTAAGCACTGACTTTATTGGGACAAGAGTTCGTGTTTACCGGAATCTAAGAAACGGGCTAATGTCCGTACAAGCTTATCTGGGGAAAAAGTGGCTAGTAGTAGGTCACGTAGAGTCGCTCTTGCTTTACGATGCTGAATTCAAGGTGTCAGAAGCAGGAAGAAAGCGAGTTATTGAACAGAAGCGTAAAAACGTGCACGCTTTTGTATATGGAGAGTTGGCAGACATCAATACTGATGTTGTATTGCCAACCAAAGCATTTTACAACCCATACAAGTACAAGACTTTTGTAACTGAAAGCCTAGGAAGGGTCGACGCGGTAAACTGCGCTTCAATATCAGCTATTAAAGGCATAACAATTTTGTGATTTTTTAGTCAGCACCAAATAACTAAATCTCCAAATAAGAAAATTTCTAATCTTGTTTGGAGATTTTTTTATAGTATTATTGCCATTAATCACAAAAAGCTTTTAGGAAGTATCCCGATGACCTCCCACAAACAATTAGTCTTAGCAATTAAATACATAGACACATTAAGGGCAGTCCATGGAGACAATCTACAAGAGTTGCCAGAGCACCTAAATTCTGTTTATGCACAAGAACTTGTAAAAATCTTGACAAAGAAGCCAGAAAATATAGAGTCGCGATGTCCTTTCGCTAACGAGAACAATGATGTTACTCTTTATGACTTGATGAAAAAATATAATCTATCAAGAGCGGGACTCTATCGACGTTTAAAAGGATTATGTATGACCCCAGCTTACTACAAAAATAATGTAGGATTTTTTACAAGAAACCAAGTAGAGCTTCTAGACAAATTAGATGATTGGAGAAATAAAAACCGAAACGGAACATTTACGGAATTTTGTTTTATTTATAATATCTATTGATTTATAAGATGCCAGATAGTTCCCATATCGGCAAAAACCGCCCTAAATCTTTCTGGATGTTGACCAAGGTAAATCAGAATAGATGTATGGGGTGGTGATTTCTGGGGACAATACCCTTGACTATCAGCATGGTAGATATCGTAAGCAATTCGTTTATGTGGGATACAAACCCATTGATTAGTTAATAGGTCAGAGGCTATTCTAAGTATCTCCATGTTAAATGCCAGGAAAATAACCGAGTCTATTTCCCCCTTTCTATATTTGTTGACAGCAGCGGTAAACCAGATTGACTGAGAGCTTCTATTATTTATCTTGCCCCCTGGGGGATTAAGAAAAACATTCCCGCACCATTCTCTGTCTAACCCGTCAACATCAAAATATTGTTTAGCCTGAACCCTCTCAAGATTAACTTTTTGGCAGGTAGCCGGGTCTGTGTCTATCACCCCGTTAAAAACTAGTTTCACTTTGTCAACAATTGATAACGGGGTGTAGTGTTCGTTAGTCAAGCTTAGGTGCTGTGGAATCAAGGTGATACTATTTTAAATAACTTTTATTACGACCAAACTCCGAGCATAATGAGACTAACTCCGAGCATAACTTTAATAGCTCCGAACATAATGAGAGTAACTCCGAGCATAAGGAGAGTAACAATGCTCGGGTATTCTTTTGTCAGCTAAATAGTGGGATAGAAAACAGTTTCAATAAAACTTTTCTTAAGAACAAATCTGGGATTACGTGCACTAGTTTTATCTGGGATGATAAAAAATACGTTTTCCCAGATTTGAACTTCTTTGATTGCAATACCGAGATATTCTTCTAAAAGTGGTTTGATATTGAATGACATCATTAGCCTCCTTTGATACAAATCTTTTTCTATTTTAATCCTACTCTTCTAGTAACTTAGTCTCCAAGCAAGAAAACTTTTAATCTTGTTTGGGGATTTTTGTGTCAATTCATTAAATCCCAGATAGTGTCAAGTCCGTAAAATTGTCGTAAATGCTATAATAAAAATGAGCAGTGTGGTGTATTAAAATTAGCACAGGGGACAAGCTCTCCCCGTGATTGAGGTTGAATCCTCAACGCTGCTCAGGACAACCGCTACTCTATTTGTCCCCAATCTTATTGTGCAGTGAAAATAAGCAATGACGTTTACATCCTTGTTGCCCCCAATGAAAAGCAACTCTTGTAAAGAGAATACCATATTCCGGTGTGCGATCGCTGATTAATCTTCTCTTAATAACCAAATCTTCAAGCAAGAAAACTTCTAATCTTGTTTGGGGATTTTTGTGTGATAGTATAAACAAATAAATCACCGCGAACTGAAGTAGTGTCGAGCTACTCCGTCGCACTCTGGTGATAACCCCAAATACTAGTTGGAGCTAATAAAATATGCTAACTGTTTTTCGTACCGAAATCAAGATCGGTAATCAGGTCACTTTTGCTTATTCTGCCAACGAAATCGATTCTAATGGAAATCCCATTAATTATCTAAATAATGTGCAACTAGCTGAATTGATCGGATTGAATAAAACCACAGCGTTGCAAACGAGGATGTCCGAGGAGCTGAAAGTCATGCTAGGCAAGGACTGGACAGCGGTGCAAGGACAATATCAAATGACTTCGGGCGGGAAGACAAAAGTATCTCTTTGGACTGCTGATGATTGCATTATCTATTGGACGTACCATGCTGAGAAAGGTAATAAAACAGCATTTAAATTAATCTGTGCATTAGCTGCAACTAGTCTTGACACAATCATTAACGACGCTTTTAACCGAGACTATAAAAAAGGTCAAGCTGAGTCTTTGACTAATGCCAGATTATTAGGCAAGGTCAAGCGACGTGAGTTAACCGATGCGATTAAAGATTATATCCCCCGCCATAACAAGTCTGCTGACTACCAAAAATGGATATATCCCAACATTACCGATGCTATCAATCTAGGTATTTTCAACCGACGAGCATCTCAGCTAAAAGAGGATTGGGATACCAAGAATCCACGGGACAGTATGACAGAGATTGAGCTTGATTACGTTAAACAAGTGGAAGATTTAGCATCTCGCTTGATTGACCAAGATGATATCGAGCCATTGAAAGCGTCAATAGAAGCTTTGACTCGGTTAATTATCCCGGTGTGCGATCGCTAATCTCCTAATTGATTGGCACGCTAAATAAGTAAAGAATTAATCTTGTTTAGCGTGGTATAGTTTTACAAACACAAAAAAGAAAAGATATGACATTTTCAATAATCCGGCAAAAGATTGATCAAAAGAAATTTGAGAGTTTTGTATTAACAGTCACTCCAGACTTAGCTCAATATATATTGACTCATCACAATATCTCCAATAACAGAAAGATTTCATTAAATAAAGCAAGGCTTTATGCTGACTGCATGAATCAAGGGGTTTGGATGATTGGAGATTCATTAAAGTTTGATATAGAGGGGATGCTGTGTGATGGGCAACATCGCCTAAAAGCTGTTACCATTTACGGTGCTTCTGTTGATTTTTTGGTTACGGTTGGGTATGAACCCAGATCTGCGCAGGTTTTGGATAGAGGAAAAGCGAGAAGCTTACCAGATGTTGCAGCTTTAAGGGGAGACGACTGGATAAAGCCAATACATTTAAGTACCTTTAATTCAATGTTTTATACAGGGAAATGTGATTCTCGCAAGTCCAGTCTTTTATCGGATGATTACAGAATTCAGTGTTTGAATGACTTAAAAGAAGGGATTCTATTTGCCAGTCAAAAACTTGGAGGGACAAGAGCAATTCGTTGCTCAGCTTTTCGTGGGGTTATAGCAAGAGCTTATTATGCAGACAAGTTTATAGAAAGAGGGTTATTGTTGAATTTTCTTCTTTTCTTCTATGGCTATGATCCAAAAGAAAGTCCTGAATTGTTTGACCAGGATTTTTTGACGTACTCTTCTGCAATTATTATTCGATTAAGAGAATTTTATTTGGCAAATAATTGGAGCAGATATGGAACACTAGAAGGGCGAGGGCAACTTGAAACAAAAGCTTTTCTTGTTCAAAATGTTTTAAAAAATTATCTTGAACAGACAAATGTCAGACAATTGAGGTTATCAGAAGAGATTCTATTCCCCTCTAAACTGATCGATTCTATCTAGGTTGATGTGTCTTACCAAATAACCAAATCTCCAAGCAAGAAAACTTCTAATCTTGTTTGGAGATTTTTGTGTGATAGTATAAACAAATAAATCACCGCGAACTGAAGTAGTATCGAGCTACTCCGTCGCACTCTGGTGATGACCCCATAACGAACATTGAGGTTAAACAAATGGTATCACATCCACGTGCTGAAATAGCGATTGTTAAAATCGGTCATCTTGAATTCGAGGGCTTGATGTTACCCGACGGGACTTTTGGAATAGCAGTCCCTCAGCTTGCTCAAATTTTTCCTTACTTTCAAGACTTCCAAAATCAAGCGTCAAAAATGCTAAAACGCTTAATGGGAGAAGGTTTTAAGACTACCAAAGTTAAAACCAAATTTAACCGCAACGCAACATTGATGATAGACCTGCAATCTTTTTTAGCCGTAGTTAAA
>Ga0315909_10000185_pt1 | contig 83360 bp, 99 predicted proteins | sample LakEriMetagenome_11_FD_203527 | JGI IMG/M metagenome (GOLD analysis project Ga0315909, IMG submission 203527) | Freshwater fungal communities from buoy surface, Lake Erie, Ohio, United States - Buoy 2 MA125 | ecosystem: Environmental > Aquatic > Freshwater > Lake | place: USA: Lake Erie, Ohio...
ATGATGTGGACTTTTCGTTCATGAATTGGGAACGCAAGATTTGTGCCTCTATCATGCTCACTGATCCTGAGGAATATTTGGGTGGTGAGATGGAAGTCATGTCTACTGGCGATCCGAATGAAGTTGTCCCCCTCAAGCCACCACTCGGTCATATTGTTTTTTATCCACCATGGATGCCAGCAAGAATCCTTCCTGTAACATCTGGAACTCGCAGATCACTTAATGTTTGGGTCATGGGCAAGAGGAATTGTTGATGAAAATATTTGTAAGTATTGTCTCATATAGAGACCCGCTCCTGCACCAAACTATTCGAAATATGATGGAGATGCAGTCTCAGTTGACAAATGTTACTTACGGAATTTTTGAACAAACTGATTATCCTGAAAGTCTTGAAGCAAAATATCCTGATCTTGCTCAAAATAAAAACGTTCGATATAAAAGAATTGACGCAAAATATTCTGATGGTGTAGGATGGGCGAGGCATTTAAATTCAATTCAAGTTGACGATGAGGACTTTTATTACCAAGTCGACTCTCATATGTTATTCGATAAAAATTGGGATCGATATCTAATCAATGATTTTAAACTTGGTATGCTGCAACATCAAACAGATCGAATTATCATCGATGCAAATTGCGGCAGTTTTAGAATGCAAGAAGATGGAACTCCATGGATCGATCGCCATGGAGAGATTACAGTCAAGGCTGGTTATTGGTCGTTTCATGACAACTATATTCTAGGCGCTCATGGTGAATTTAGAGAAGCAACTAAAGATTTCTTACACCCAACAATTCATCTTTTTGCTGGAAATTTCTTCACTCATTCTGATTGGATTCGAAATGTTGGGATGAACCCTCGAATCTTCTTTGAAGGTGAAGAACAATACATGACTCTCGCTTCAATTGCGGCTGGATATAAACTTTGCGCTCCGAGACAGATTCATTGTTACCATTTAGTCGATACCCATCGATATATCACTAAACAAGATATAAATCAAGTTGTTTCACATGAGCAACTTACTCGAAATAGAGAAAAATCGAAAAAAGAATTTCGTATGTTTCTTGATAGTTTAGGCGACGAGTTCTTCGAAGAATATCGTAAGTATTCTGGGGTAGACTACATCAATCGAAAACTTGAAAATCGAGCCATATCGAGAGGTATTCTTCTCCCCCCAGAGGTAGTCAACGATTGGGAAATTCCTGATCGATATGATTGACTCGGCAAATACTAAATATTCCAACTAGCCGTGGATTTAGTATAAATGCCTCTACACACAGACCTGTTGAAAAGTTGGATTGGCTCTGCATTTCGTAGTACAACCACCTTTAATAACACTTCCAGTCTAACAATTCCATACGGAAGATTTAACGCTCAGGTCTCTGGTCGTGCAGGCACAGGTACAAATGCAACTCCAGGGACTGCGGCAACCTATTCTGGAAATAGTGCGGCTTCATATAATTCAGGCAGTCCAGCAACATATAACGTAGGAAGTCCAGCATCCTATTCTGGAAATAGCGTTTCTGGGTACAACGCTGGAAATCCTGCATCGTATAATCCACCAGTTCCAGCCAGTTATACTGGAAATAATGCAAATTACAATGCAGGAAATCCTGCAAGTTATAGCGGAAATAACCCTGCATCATACACTGGCAATAGTGCAAACTATAATGCTGGTAGTGCGGCGAGTTATTCTGGAAACAACATTGCATCATATAATCCTCGCAACGTTGCGGGATACAATTCTGGTAATATTGCTTCATACAATCCAACAAATATTGCTGGTTATTCTGGAAACAGTGCGAACTATAATGCTGGCACACCTGCATCATACAATCCGCAAAACATAGCAACATATAATCCTGGATCAGCTAATTATAACGCTGGGTCGCCAGCATCTTATAATCCAACAAATATTTCTGGTTATTCTGGAAATAGTGCAAACTACAATGCTGGTACTGCTGCATCTTATAATCCACAAAACGTGGCAGGATATAATCCAGGATCTGCCAACTATAACGTTGGTAACGCTGCGACATATAATTCGCCAACTGTGGCCAACTACAATCCAGGTTCCGCAAACTATAACGCTGGCACTGCAGCATCATATAATCCAGGAAGTATTGCTTCTTACAATCCTCGCAATCTTGCTGGATATTCTGGAAATAGTGCGAACTATAACGCTGGCACTGCAGCATCTTACAATCCAAGAAACGTTGCTGGATACTCTGGCAACAACGCAAACTTCAGTCCAGGAAACGTTGCATCATATAACCCACGCAACGTTGCTGGTTATTCTGGAAACAATCAAAATATAAATCCAGCCAATCCAGCATCCTGGATTTCAACGTTTTATGTGAATGATCTTGGAATGGCTTATTTGTTTGCGGATGATCCAGTTTATATTGGACCAACAGCTTATCCGCAAAGTGGTGGTGGTTCTGCGCCTGGACCAACCAATGCTTATGGATCTACAAATGAGCTCGGTACTGTTAACGTGTATATTACATACCAGCAAATTCCAGGAGAACCAGGAAATCCGACTGGCGTTTATAATCCAGGTTCAGCAAATTACAATGCTGGTAATGCTGCAACATATAATGCACCAAGCGTTGCTGGGTATAATGCAGGATCTGCAAATTATAACACTGGGACAGTAGCATCATACAATCCTCGTAACGTAGCAACATACAATCCAGGCACAGCTAACTATAATGCTGGCACTGCTGCAAGTTATTCTGGTAACACTATTGCTTCGTATAATCCACGCAATGTGGCAGGATATTCTGGTAATAATGCAAACTTCACACCAGGAAATATTGCATCATATAATACTCGCAACATTGCTGGCTATTCTGGAAATAATGCAAATTATAATACTGGAACAGTAGCATCATACAATCCGCAGAACGTAGCAACATACAATCCAGGATCTGCAAATTACAATACTGGCTCACCAGCATCATATTCTGGAAACAATCTTGCTGGTTATTCTGGAAACAGTGCGAATTATAATACTGGTACACCAGCATCATATAATCCTCGTAACGTAGCAACATACAATCCAGGTAGTGCAAATTATAATGCTGGAAGTGCTGCATCATATTCTGGTAACAACATTTCTGGTTATAATGTTGGCAACGCAGCAACATATAATCCTGGATCAATTGCTTCGTATTCTGGAAATAATCTTGCCAATTATAATGCTGGCAGTCCAGCAACATACAATCCTGGAAATCCTGCATCATACACAGGAAATAATTTGGCAAATTATAATGCTGGCAATCCAGCAAGTTATAATCCTCCTGTGCCTGCATCCTACAGTGGAAATAATATTTCAGGATACAATGCTGGCAATCCAGCAACATACAATCCTCAAAATCCTGCATCATATTCTGGTAATACAGCTGCTACATATAATGCTGGTACTGTAGCAACATACAATCCGCCAGTTCTTGGTACGCCTGGAACAGCAACAACTGTTCTTGGTGTTTATTTCCCAGGCGGTGCTGGTGCTTCAGCAAATTATAACGCTGGTCCTTCACCAACTATTGCTGGTTATAATGCAGGTCAATTGGCACCATATGTTCCAGAAACACCTGTTGATACCAATGTTTATCCAGATTCTGCAAATTATCCAGTGACTGTACCTGCAGGTGGACAAATAGTTGTAAAGATCGACTAAATATAGTATAATTTTATTTTGCTTAATGTGGAGTTGTTATGCCATTCAAATTGCAAAAATATTCTCATAAATTGCAACAATATTGCGTTGTCAATAACGCTTTCACCCAAGACGAATGTGATAAAATTGTAGACTTAGAAGATCTACAAAAGTTCCAGAAAGGTGGTGTTGGCACTGCTGGTCAAGGACAAATCAACAAGAAAGCGCGCGACAGCGATATCATGTGGTTGTCGCACGATCAAAATTCAGATTGGCTTTTCCAAAAATTTGGAAATCTTGTTTCTCTTGTTAACTATGACCATTTCATGTATAACATTGATGGTTTTGATGCGTTTCAGTATACAGTTTATCGAGCCAAAAACAAACAACACTATGATTGGCATATTGACGCCGATCAAAACAGTTCGAATTATATTCGAAAAATTAGTGCAAGCGTTTTACTTTCCGACCCAGATGATTATGAAGGTGGTGAATTTGAACTTGTCCCTCACGGAAGAGTAAATGAACCTTTTGTTGTAAAACCAAAAAGAGGAGAAATTATTTTCTTCTCTTCTTTCATGCCTCATAGAGTGCGCCCTGTGACTTCTGGAGTGCGAAAATCTTTAGTTTGCTGGGTTATGGGTGAGAGGACTCATTGATATGAAAAACTGGTTTAAAGTATGGGGCAATGATGTTATGGAATTTTATTGCCATCCAGATTTTGAAGATATTATTCCAGAACCAAGACCAGCAGTAAAGTATCTGCCGAAATGGTTTAAAGACCTTGCTCCAACATTTGACGCTGGAAAGCGTGATGTTTTTGGCAATCCAACAATGACTGCCAAGAAATGTTTGCCAATGCTTGATGCAATGTCGCTTGGATTTACTATTCCACTTGGCGGTGATCTTCACGTTACAACAAATCATAATTGTACTCAAATCGAAATTAAAAATCCGCCAGCATTTTCAGTTGCTGAATTTCATGACTCTGCTCAGGTGGGTGGAAAACGAGCATTTGGATTTCCTCATGGCAATCCAATTAAGTTCATCAATCGATGGGTAATTAAAACAAAGCCAGGTTGGTCAACCTTGTTCATTCCCCCAATGAATCATTTTGATCAGCCATTTAGATGCCTTGCAGGATATGTCGACACTGACGCATATCCAAAAGAAGTGAACTTTCCAGGAGCATGGTTGATTCCAGACTTTGATGGATCTGTTCCTGCGGGTACACCACTTGTCACTGCAATTCCAGTCAAACGAAATTCATTTAATAATCGTAAGCCCAAGATTCGTAAGATGACAGAGTCTGAGAAAGAACGAATTAAGAAAATTCAAAAGGCTCAAGAAAGTCGAACGCATCACTATACTTGGGAATTAAGAAAGAGAAAGCATGAAGATGAATAAGTTATTTAAATTTTTCTCGAAAGAAACTCCAGATCTAGAATTTGTTGATTGCACTCGACAAGTCTATCCTCATTATCCAGTTGTACTTGCAAAAGATGTGAAACCATTTTTCAAAGAGTTCCAAGAAAAGGATAATGGTAATTATAATTTTCCAGGATGTCCTGGAATGCATGATTACTCGCGCATGGGATATCTAATCACAGCATGGGTTGATATTCACATTAAATCAAATAAGGCGGGAACTGTAATTCGTCTTGGTGTTGATTCAAAAGATAAAACAGCAAAAGCAAAACCAACACCATTTCCTCCACCGATGGAAATAATGCCGCCGATGGAAAATGGCATTCGTGATGCATTCCCAATGGCAACTGACATTACAAATGGTATGTTTACCTTCAAAGATGATATTAAACCTACTGCTTGGAATCTTCCAGGACCATGGAAGATCTTTGGTAAGAAAAATGTTTCTGCCTTATTGCTTCCTGCATTCTATCATTGCCCATTTCTTGAAGATCTTTATCTCTATCCAGGCGTTGTAGACTACAGAGAGTTTACAACTGCAAATGTAATCCTCTCACCGAAAAGAAAGATTGATATTACGATTCCTGCAGGAACTCCTCTGCTACATGTAATTCCATTTAAAACAACAGACGATTTTAGTGCATCATACGGTCCTGGGACTACAGAACAACTCGATAAGTATAAATCCCCGAAGCATTTTTACGAGGGAAATTGGTATCGTAGATTCTATATGATTAAAAAGAAGTTCAAACTAGAGAAAAATACAGGGGATTGAACTTTTTAAAGCGGATTCCCCAGGTTTATAAATAAGAAAATAAAACGGGGAATCCTAAATGGCGCAATTTGTAGAATTAGATCTCGATCAAGGCACAGATCTCTCCTATAATCTAGACCTAACGCAAGACGATGGAAGCCCACTTAACGTGACTGGCTTTGCGTTCTCTTCATCCATTCGAAAATCATATTATTCCTCAAATGTAACAGCAAATCTAGTTGTTACAATTGCTAACTCTGTTGGTGGAAACGTTCTACTGACAATGAATTCTGCAACTTCAGCAAATATCAAGGCAGGTAGATACCTTTTTGATGTAAAACAGAAAGATGCTGCTAATGTAACGACACGCATCATTGAAGGAATTATCACGGTACTGCCTCAGGTAACAAAGTAACATGACGTCGATAAAGGTTACTGCAGCTAACCCGACCATTCGAATCGCAGCAAATCCAACTGACACTTCTCAAGTAAAAGTTTCAACAGCTCGCGGTGGCGCTGGTCCTCAAGGTCCTGGTGGTCCGCAAGGTCCACAAGGACCACAGGGTGTGGCTGGTCCAACAGGTCCATCTGGCGGTCCACAAGGTCCATCTGGTCCGTCAGGTGCTACTGGTCCTCAAGGACCAACAGGTTCAACTGGTGCACAAGGACCGCAGGGTGTTCGTGGTCCTACTGGTCCATCTGGCGCACAAGGTTTAATTGGTCCAATTGGTGAGACTGGAGCACAAGGTCCACAAGGACCAATTGGTATTCGCGGTCCTCAAGGTGTTGCTGGTCCGCAAGGTCCACAAGGCGTAGTTGGTTCAACTGGTGCACAAGGACCACAAGGTCCTTCAGGTGCACGTGGTCCACAAGGTCCTCAAGGTGTGACAGGTGCAACTGGTCCAACAGGACCAAGTGGTGCACAAGGTGAACAAGGTGATCGCGGTTTTGCTGGTCCACAAGGTCCTTCTGGTCCGCGTGGTCTTGTTGGCGCTGCTGGTCCGCAAGGTCCAACTGGCGTTACAGGCGCAACTGGTGATACTGGCGCAACTGGTCCAACAGGTCCAGCTGGTGCGCGTGGTCCGCAAGGTCCAATTGGTGCAACAGGTTTAACAGGTGCAACTGGTCCAACAGGACCAAGTGGCGCGCAAGGTGATCGTGGTTTTGCTGGTCCGCAAGGACCAACAGGTGCACAAGGTTTAGTTGGTGCGCGTGGTCCAACTGGTGTTACAGGCGCAACTGGCGATGCTGGTCCGCAAGGTCCTCAAGGTGTAACAGGTCCTTCTGGTGCAAGAGGTCCTCAAGGACCGCAAGGTGTAACAGGCGCAACTGGTGCAACAGGACCAACTGGTCCTTCAGGTGCGCAAGGTGATCGTGGTTTTGCTGGTCCGCAAGGTCCACAGGGTCCACAAGGTTTAGTTGGTGCTGCTGGTCCACAAGGACCAAGTGGTCCGCAGGGTTTAGTTGGCGCACAAGGACCAACAGGTCCACGAGGACCTCAAGGTGTTGCTGGTCCGCAAGGTCCACGTGGCGCATCTGGTGCATTACAACATTGGGCTGTAATTACATTAGACTATATTGCTAGTGATGGTGATCGACTTGTTGCAAACACAACACTCAATGGTCCATTTACAATCACGCTTCCAAATACTCCAGTTTCTGGTGGTTATGTTCAAGTCACTGATGGTGATAATTGGAATGTAAATCCAGTATATGTAACATCACTTGATAGTACAATTGAAGGTTCTACTGGTCCAGTTGCGCTTGATATTAAAGGCGTTACTGTAGAATTTATTTACAATGGAACAACTTGGGAAGTCACTGCAACAACAGGTCGTCGTGGTCCTCAAGGTGTAAAAGGACCACAAGGTCCAATTGGTCCTCAAGGACCAAAGGGTGATCGTGGATTTACTGGTCCGCAAGGTGTTCCTGGTCCATCTGGTCCTCAAGGAAGTTTAGGTCCACAGGGTCCGTCAGGTCCTTCTGGACCACAGGGTGAAAGAGGTGGAAGTATTCGCATCTCTGGCACTGTTCCAAACACAAATGTTCTTTTTACAATTACTGGAGCTTCTGTTGGTGAAGCCTATATTGTAACAGCATCTGGTCATATTTGGATCTGGGATGATTGTCCTGGTCCTGCTCAATGGATGGATGCAGGTCCTTTTGTCGGTCCACAAGGTCCAACTGGTGCAACTGGTGCTGTTGGTCCACAGGGTCCACAGGGCGTTACAGGTCCACAAGGTCCTCAAGGACCAATCACAGCATATACCTTTGATGGCGGATCGCCAATAAATAATTACACTAATGGTCCTGCCTTTGATTGCGGCGGAGTAAACTAAATGCCTTTTATTCAATTTCAGTTTCGTAGAGGTACAGCATCAGATTGGGCGACTGCAAACACAGTTCTCGCTGATGGTGAAATGGGTATCGAAACAGATACAGACTTATTTAAAATTGGTAATGGTACTCTCGGATGGAACGCTCTTCCGTACGGTGGATTGACAGGCAATACAGGTCCGCAAGGACCAACAGGACCTCAAGGTGTTGTTGGACCACAAGGTCCAGCTGGATCATTTGGTGGTGCAACATTTGATTATACATTCAGCGCTGTAACTGCGAATACAGATCCAGGCACTGGCATACTTAAATTTAATAATTCAAATTTAACTCTTGCAGATAAACTTTACATTGATACTCTAGATGATGCATCAACTAATGTTCATAATTTTCTTGTTACAATCGATGATTCAACATCATCAATCAAAGGTCATTTCAAAGTAAGTAATAAAACAAACGCCAATGATTTTGCGTTGTTTACAATCAGCGGTCTTACAGATCACATTGGATATTTCACAGTTAATTGTGCATATGTTTCTGGTAGTGCATCATCATTTAGCGAATCAGAAGATTTGCTCATCACCTTTGCGCGCACTGGTGACAAAGGTGATACTGGTGCTGCAGGACCACAAGGTCCTCAAGGTCCACAGGGTGTTCAAGGTAACATTGGTCCACAAGGACCAAGTGGTCCATCTGGCGTTGGCTTAGATGGTCCTCAAGGTCCTCAAGGTCCGCAAGGAGCACAGGGTGATATTGGTCCAACAGGACCAACTGGTCCATCTGGTGTTTCAAACGTGGCAGGTCCACAAGGACCAACTGGTCCATCTGGCTCACAAGGTGTATATGGTGGTATCAGTTTCCGTTATTTGTTTAGTTCAAGTACAACAGATTCAGATCCTGGAGTTGGCAATTTACGATTGAATAATGCGGCAACAACTCTTGCTTCAAAAATGTTTATTGATAATGTTGATGCTGATGGCGCCAACATTCTCACATTCCTCACATCGCTTGATGATAGTACAAGTTCTGTTAAAGGTTATTTCAATCTAATTGACAAATCCTCATCAAGTAATTTTGCTTTGTATTCAATCAGTGAGTTGACAGATAAAACTGGATACTATGAATTAGATCTTACACACATTACTGGTAGTGCTGCTGCATTTGCAAATGCTCAAGAAGTGATCATTACCTTTGCGCGTACAGGCGATCGCGGTCCACAAGGACCACAAGGTGTGATTGGTCCTCAAGGTCCATCTGGTCCACAAGGTGTTGCTGGTGCTACTGGACCACAAGGACCATCAGGACCATCTGGAGCTGGATTAGATGGACCACAAGGTCCTCAAGGTCCTCAAGGTGTTCTTGGTCCACAAGGACCACAAGGACCATCTGGAGCAGCATCAAATGTTGCAGGTCCACAAGGTCCGCAAGGCGTTGAAGGTCCACAAGGACCACAGGGTCCATCTGGTGTTTCAAATGTTCCTGGACCAACAGGACCAGAAGGTCCACAAGGTCCGCAAGGACCACAAGGTTCACAAGGTCCAATTGGATCAACTGGCGAAGCAGGTCCACAAGGACCACAGGGTCCACAAGGACCACAAGGACCGCAAGGTCCTCAAGGAGTGATTGGTGACACTGGACCACAGGGTCCACAAGGACCGCAAGGTCCACAAGGACCGCAAGGTGTGACTGGTGATACTGGACCACAAGGTCCTCAAGGTGTGACTGGTGACACTGGACCACAAGGACCACAAGGTGTGACTGGTAACACTGGTCCTCAAGGACCACAAGGCGTGACTGGTGATACTGGACCGCAAGGTCCGCAAGGTCCTCAAGGTCCTCAAGGACCACAAGGTGTGGTTGGTCCACAAGGTCCACAAGGTCCTCAAGGACCACAAGGTGTGGTTGGTCCTCAGGGTCCACAAGGTCCTCAAGGCGTAGAAGGTCCACAGGGTCCACAAGGTCCTCAAGGTAATGCTGGTCCACAAGGACCACAAGGCGTTGTTGGTCCTCAGGGTCCACAAGGTGTGATTGGTGATGCAGGTCCACAAGGTCCACAAGGACCGCAAGGTCCGCAGGGTCCACAAGGCGCACAAGGATTAAAGGGTGACACTGGCGAATTTGGTGGCGCAACCTTTGAATATGTATTCAACACCAATACAGCAAACACAGATCCAACAAATGGCTTTGTTAAGTTTAATAATACAACGTTGCTATCTGCAACTGAAATGTATATTGATTATATTGATCGTTTAAGCGCAAATGTGTTTAATTATCTAAACACAATTGATGACTCAACATCGTCAATCAAAGGCACATTCAAGATTGCAAATGCAGCAAATACTCTTGAGTATACATTCTTTAATATTAATGGTTCGCATCAGCATGTTACTGATTGGTTTGTTGTTCCTGTTGCTGGATTGAATTCAACTCTTACTGGATCAAATTTCCCAAATAGCACCAATGTTATAATGACATTTGTACGCACTGGTGATAAAGGTGACACTGGTCCACAAGGACCACAAGGCGTCATTGGTCCACAAGGTCCACAAGGTCCTTCTGGTCCACAAGGTGACGCTTCTACAGTTGCTGGTCCACAAGGACCACAAGGACCAATAGGCAATACTGGTCCACAGGGTCCACAAGGACCACAAGGCGTAATTGGACCACAGGGTCCGCAGGGTGCACAAGGCAATGCTGGTCCCCAAGGACCACAAGGACCACAAGGTGTTGTGGGCGATATTGGACCACAGGGTCCACAAGGTCCGCAAGGTGTGGCTGGTCCTCAAGGACCACAAGGTCCTCAAGGTCCACAGGGCGCGCAAGGCAATGCTGGTCCGCAAGGACCGCAAGGTGTATCGGGTCCACAGGGTCCGCAGGGTGTTGCTGGTCCACAAGGTCCACAAGGAGCGACAGGACCAACTGGTCCAATTGGTGGATCAAATACGCAGATTCTATTCAATAATAATGGAACGACTGGTGGTAGTGCAAATCTAACCTTCAACCTAAATCAAAATCTATTTGCTGTTGGAACAAGCACACTTTATGTTGATGCAACAAATAGAGTTGTTGGTGTAGGTAATACAAACCCAACTTCAGGATATAATTCTAAATTTAAGATTGGTACAGCATCAGTTGATAATTATACCAATATGACAATTGAAGCTGGAACTGAGCCATCTACATATTGGGCTCATCCAATTGGTTATGCTCAAATCTATAATAGTTATGGTACTGTTGGATTAAATGCATATTTGAATGGTGAGGGAAAAAGTTTAAACAGTAGTGTACTATATTTTGCTGGTTATAATAACACTGCAAACGCATACTTGCAATTGTTTGATGGCAAAGTGCATATTGATGGAAAGGGCAATGTTGGTATAAGCCAAACAACGCCAACATCTAACCTTCATGTTGTAGGTAATGCAAATATCACATCGACAATCACCACTGCAGCAAATATAAATGCTGGCAATGTCTATACCGCTGGCAATATTAGTGGTGTAATGAAGTCAAGTAAAGACTTCATGATTGCAAATACAAATACGAATGCAGCAAATACTGTAGACTTGTCTGTGTCAAATTTCTTCAGACATACATTGACTGCTAGTGTTCAATTTACCTTTACAAATGCTCCAAGTTCTGGCACTGGTCAAATGTTCTCACTCTTGTTGATTCAAGATGGAGTTGGTGGACGCAACCCAACATTTGCGAATACAATTTACTGGGCGGGTGGATCACAGCCTCCAGCTACAACAGCAGCAAATGCTCGTGACATGTGGACTTTCATAACATATGATGCAGGTGCAACATATTGGGGCACATTGACTATGAAGGACGCACGCTAAATAGTATAGATTATTTTATCAGTGAGTTTGTTATGAAAGTACATGTCTTGGTCAATCCACGCAATCCAACAGGGTTGATGAACCGTGTAGATCCATTTGCGGTTCATGGCTACAAGTATATCAAACATTTGTCTCCGCATTTCGATATGGTGCACTATGGCGTTCCTGGTGCACAAGTTGATTGTGAGCATGTGGATATTCCAACAAATCCAACAGAGATACAACGCTTCAACGAACTTGCTGGCGAAGAAATTCGCAAACGTGCAAGCGATGGTGATATTATTGCGTGTTTCTTTGGCGTAGACAACAAACTTGCTTGCGATATGAATCCAACATGCAAGGTTGTTGAACCTTCGATTGGGTATCGAGCAAATGGAATTTTTGCACCATATCGCGTCTTTACATCATATGCAAATATGCACATGTTCTATGGCGAGCGCGGAATGCTCATGAGTCCATCTTGGTTTGATGACGTCATTGGTAATCCTTTTACAGTTAGCGAGTTTGAATACTGCGAAAAAAAAGAAGATTATTTCCTATACTTTGGTCGAGTGTGCGAAGAAAAGGGCGTTCATCTTGCAATTCAAGCAACAGAAAGATTAAACAAAAAACTAATCATTGCTGGTCCTGGATCACTTGCATCTCTCGGATACACTAAAGTTCCTGATCATGTTGAGGTGTTTGGTGTTGCAAATGCTGAACAGCGAAAACAATTGATGAAAAAAGCAAAAGGATTAATCGGACTCACTTACTATGTTGAGCCATTTGGTAACATGATCATTGAGGCTAATTTGTCTGGCACCCCAGTAATTACAACCGATTGGGGTGCATTCCCAGAAATTGTTGAAGAAGGACAAACTGGTTATCGAGTTCGAGATTTTAAATCATTATTGACTGCAATTGAAAATATAGATAAAATATCTCCATTTGATTGTAGAGAATGGGGTTTAAATTTCTCAGATGAAGAGATTCACAACAAACACAAAAACTATTTGAACAAAGTTATTATGAACGATTTCTATGCGTAATCTATTTGTAGTCGGTTCATCTATTCAACCAAGAGAAGGGCGTTTTACATACAGCCCAACTCGTTCTACATTTGCAGCTGACGAAAGATTTCGTCAAACAATCTTTACAATCAATTCAATTACTGCAGCATTCCCAGAAGCCAAGATTGTAATTGTTGATTCGTCTAACGATTATATGGAGTACATACAAACATTCTGGCATATGAAGAATGTGGACTTTGTTCCATTAAAAGAGTTATGCGAAGATGCATTTGAAATTGTAAATACTCATCCCAATAAAAGTCTTTGTGAATCATTGTTATTAAATACATATTTCAAGATTCACAAACCAATTATTAAAGAATACGATTTTGTATTCAAGGCAACTGGTCGATATTTCTATTTTGATTTTAATGATAAGTTGTTAACGCAAGAAAATAAAGATAAAATATTCTTTAAAAAGCCATTGAACTTTGAGTGGAACGACGCTTGGCGATACAGTTTTGTTGATCGAAGACAGCAGCAAAATAATAATAGACTGCATCAGTACTGTACGGTGCTATATGGATTCGGCTCGGATCATTTAGAGAAGTTTATAGATATAAATGAAGCAACGATTCATCTACTAAAACAACCAGCAATGAATCATTATGATATTGAAACATTATCATATTATTTTACAAGAGCATTTGAAGATAAGATCATTGAAGTAGATTGGAAGGTTTCTGGATGGGACGGAACTTCTGGTCGATTTATGTACTATTGAGGATATAATCATGAAAGTAAAGACGATTATCATCGACGATTTCTATAGTAATCCAGATACAGTTAGAGAATTTGCACTATCGCAAAAATTCGAAGTCTCAGGCAACTACCCTGGACTGAGAACAGTGCCATTTTTAACAGAAGATACAAAAACAATTATTGGAAATATTATAGAATATGCTGGAGGAAAGGTCACTCATTGGTTTGAAGACTCTGGATACACTGGAGCATTTCAAATTTGCACAGCTCAGGATCGCACCTGGATTCATGCAGATCAATTCAATACATGGGCTGGTGTTTGTTATCTCACTCCCGATGCTCCGCTTTCTTCTGGAACTGCACTTTATCGCCATAAAGCCACTGGTCAATATGAACGCTCGGATAAAGATTACGAAGGCTATGACTACACCAAATGGGAAATGACTGATTATATCGCAAACAAGTACAATCGCCTCGTTCTATATCGCGGAAATATGTTTCATGCTTCGCTCGATTATTTCGGAAGTACGTTGCATAGCGGTCGCTTATTCCAGACATTCTTCTTTAATACTGAATACTGATGAAAATTCTTCATGTAATATTTTCGTGTAATCGTCTTCAGTATTTGACGAAAACGCTCGAGTCTTTACATCTATTAGACTATTGCGGGCATCAAGTCGATCGCCTTATAATCGACGACTATCCAAGAACTCGAAATGATTATATTTTCGATCTGCTCGGAAAGACTCATCAATTTAATACCTTTTTGCATAAAGAAAACATGGGGCTTTCGGTCACGTGGTCCGAGTTTTTCGATTATCTCAAGACAGTAGATTATGACTATATCATACATCAAGAAGACGATGTCATTCTAAAAGAACCTATTCGTCTAGATGATATGATCGAAATTTTAGAATCTGATCCTAAAATGGCTTCTGTTGTACTGCAAAGACAAGAATGGTACTTTCACGAACATCCCCCAAAGATTGAAGAATCAGATACGCCAATCAAGCAATACTATTACGCTAAGAATACAAAACAGTTTCCGATTATCTTTTCGTTCTATCGTCGAAGTATTATCAATTATCCTTTTCGAGAATACTGGGGATTTACGATTAACGAAGGTATGATTATGGTGTACTTGGCTCATTTCGAGCAGATGTATTCAGCGATTTTAAAAAATTCAGAAGGGAAAAATATTATAGAACACATCGGCGAAGAGTCAACAGGTCGTCGAATTCTTCCTGGAGAGCCAAATTGGGAGCAATTTGCGCATATGCATCCTGATAAAGTCTATAGTTCTAGAGACGGGAGACTTATTGCATAAACTAAATATACAATAATTAGCGAGGTTCTCCATGGCGCATCCCTCATCTCGTACCGAACTCAAGGATTATTGTCTTAGAAAACTCGGTTTTCCAGTAATTGATATCAATGTCGATGAAGATCAGCTCGAAGATCGCATCGATGATGCTCTTTACATGTATCGCACGTATCACTATGACGGAACTGAGCGTTGCTATCTAGCGCATCAGGTAACTGCAGGTGACATCTCAAACACCTATATTACTCTTGCTGATTCTATCGTCGGCATATCCCAAGTATTTCCATTCACAGGTTCAATCCAGTCATCAACATCTTCGACTGGATTTAACATGTTCGATATTAATTACCAACTTCGCTTAAACGATTTCTATAATCTAACAGCCTCTTCATACACCTACTATGTAATTGCTCGCGAACATCTAGCGATGCTTGATATGATCGTAACGGGACTTCCTCCATTTACTTTCAATAAACAAGTTCATCAACTGAAAGTGTTTATGGATTGGAACAAGTATAAAGATAATGCATATATTGCATTTGAGTGTCATCGAATCGTAGACCCTCAAGTTCATTCTGGAGTGTATGGAGATCTTTGGGTTCGTGACTATACAGCTGCACTCTTTAAGCAGCAATGGGGAACGAATCTGAAGAAGTATGGTAACTATACGCTTCCTGGTGGACTCGTCATCAATGCTCAGCAAATTTACGATGAAGCCACAACAGAAGTTGCAATGCTCGAAGAAAAACTTCGTGATACCTATGAAGAACCAACTGCCTTTATCGTAGGATAAAATGCCAACCAGCGTATACTTTAACAATCAAAAAGCATCAGTTGAACAACAGCTGATTGAAGACTTGATTATCGAATCAATTCGAAATCACGGAATCGATGTTTATTATCTTCCGCGAGAGTCTCGCTCATCGACAGATGAACTATTTGGCGATGATCCAGTGAAGTGCTATCGTAGTGCAATTAAAGTTGACATGTACATGGAATCTTTTCAAGACTTCGAAGGCAATTCTGAGTTCTTCAGTAAGTTTGGTTTAGAAATACAAAAGGTTGCGCGCATGGCTGTTGCTCGTCGAACATTTGAAAGACTTGTAACACGACAATATCCAATAACACATAATCTACCAAAAGAAGGTGATTTAGTTTATCTCCCAACTCAAAAGAAAATAATGGAAATCAAAGGCGTAGAAGAAGAAAAGAACTTCTTCCAAGCAGGTAAGATTGCGCCATATATGTTTGGGTTGACAATGGAAGCGTTTAAGTATAATGGCGAGTTGTTTGAAACAGGCGTCAGTGAAATTGATAATATTTCAGATATACAAGCGATGATTCTAGAGTATACGCTCGACTCTGGCGGTTCTGGAACATTTGTTGATCAAGAATGGGTTTATCAGGGCGCATCGTTTGCAACAGCGACTGCAAAGGGGCTGATTGCAAATTGGAATAAGCCAGAACGTAAACTTAAACTCAAAAATATCTTTGGTGTTTTTGCCGATGGTATACAGATAAAGGGTAAATCAAGTGGTGCAATTTGGACTGTGACAGCAGAAGCAGATCCGATCAAAGATGCAGTTGGTAACAAACTTGATGACAACTTTATTATTGAACAAGAAGCAGACAATATTCTTGACTTTAGTGAAAGCAATCCATTTGGTGAACCATAATGTTATCAAATGTGCATTTCTATCATCGAATCACTCGCAAAATGGTTGTTGCATTTGGAACAATGTTCAACAATATCACATTAAAAAGATACAACAAAGCAGGAACACAAGAGATAGAAAGAATTAATGTGCCGTTAATGTATGCTCAAAAAGAGAAATTCTTTGAGCGTATCACTCAAGATCCAAACTTGGCAAATGAAACAATGATGACGTTGCCAAGAATGAGTTTTGAGATGACAGCTATAACCTATGATCCACTTCGAAAAAGAAGTAACTTCGTAAATAGTTTTGCAGTTGGTGATGATAATACTAAAGTAAAAAATGTTGTTGCGTCACCATATAACTTTGACTTCACACTCTCCATATATGTTCGAAATGTTGAAGACGGCACTCAGATTGTTGAGCAAATTCTTCCTTACTTTTCACCTGATTATACTATGACTCTCAATTTAGTTGATATTCCATCAGAAAAAGTTGATGTTCCATTTGTACTTAATTCAGTATCACAAGATCTAGAAAATGTTGGTGTAAGTTCTGACAATGTTCGTATAATTATTTGGACGTTAACATTTACTGCAAAAGGATACATGTACGGCGCAACAACTGAGTCTAAGATCATTCGCAAATCAACAGCTAATACATATGACACAACATATAACACAACAGCGCAAAAAGAAATTGTGTTTAGCACTGGAAGTGGAGTATTTAAAATTGGAGAATTGGTCTATGAGGGTAGAACTTTAAGTGAAGCCAATTCAACTGCATTTGTGCGCTCATGGAATCAAACAACAAATACGATGATTGTTGCAGATACAAATGGAGTTCTTCTAACTGGCAGATATATAACAGGCGCAGTATCAAATGCATCGTGGAATATACAAAGTTTTACAACACCAAATTATCAGCTCACAAGGCAGGTAATATATCCAGACCCAATGAATGCGAATGCAGACAGCGCATTTGGATTTACAGAAGTATTGCAAGAAACACCATACTTCTTTGATGATAGAGTTGACTCTACTCTCATTAGAGTTGATACTGGTTCTAAGACAGCTGACGATAATTTTTAAGAGAATAAGAAATGACACAACAAGTAATCGATATTGGATCGGCACCAAATGATGGTACTGGCGATACAATTCGTGAAGCATTTGATAAAGTAAATGATAACTTCACTGAACTGTATGCTGGCGCTGGAGCTGATAGTGGTCCACAAGGTCCACAAGGTCCACAAGGCGCAGCAGGTTCTGCAGGTCCACAAGGTCCTCAAGGTCCTGCGGGTTCAAACGGTGACACTGGACCGCAAGGTCCGCAAGGTCCACAAGGTGCGCAGGGTGTAGCAGGTCCACAAGGTCCTGTTGGTCCAGTTGGTCCTGCAGGATCTTTTGGTGGCATTACAGTTGATTATACATTCGACTCAAATACAGGCAACACTGATCCAGGCACTGGTCGTTTAAAGTTTAATAATAACAACTTAACTCTTGCTACTCAACTTTACATTGACGAAGCTGATGATTCTGCAGTTGACATTACTAATCTATTAACAACAATTGATGATTCAACGTCAACAATTAAAGGTCACTTCAAAGTAAGTTTAAAGGCAAACGTAGAAGCCTTTGCATTGTTTACAATTTCATCTGCATCTCATCCTGGCATTTATTCAATCGTAAATTGCTCATATGTTTCTGGTGGTGTAACATCATTCAATAACAATGATGATGTTTTAATTACTTTTGCAAGAACTGGCGATCTTGGTGATACAGGTCCGCAAGGACCAACTGGTCCAACTGGTCCATCAGGTCCATCTGGTCCACAAGGCGAAGCATCAAATGTTGCTGGTCCACAGGGTCCACAAGGACCAGCAGGATCGAATGGCAACACAGGTCCACAGGGTCCACAAGGACCTGCTGGCGTTAATGGTAATGCTGGTCCGCAAGGTCCACAAGGTGTAACTGGTGATGTTGGTCCACAAGGACCACAAGGACCATCTGGTGTCAATGGTGATGTTGGTCCGCAAGGTCCACAAGGTGCGACTGGTAATACAGGTCCACAAGGACCACAAGGACCATCTGGTGTTGCTGGTCCAACTGGACCAACTCTTGCTGGTGTTGTAGTTTATGACGGTGGTGAACCAGATACAGATTTTAGCGTAGGACTAAATATTAATTGCGGAGGCGTTTCCTAACATGGCATATATTCAACTTCAATTTCGTCGCGGTACTGCATCACAGTGGTCAACTGCGAACTCAGTTCTTGCGCTAGGCGAGCTCGGTCTTGAAACTGACACAAGTCAATTCAAAGTCGGCGATGGCACAACAGCATGGAACATATTACCATATGGCGGTCTTGTTGGTCCATCTGGTCCAGAAGGTCCTCAAGGTCCACAAGGCGTAGTTGGTCCGCAAGGTCCTGAAGGTCCGCAAGGTCCTGAAGGTCCTCAAGGTCCATCTGGCGTATCAAATGTTCCAGGTCCACAAGGTCCACAAGGTCCACAAGGACCAGAAGGTCCTCAAGGTGTTATCGGTCCGCAAGGTCCTCAAGGCGATGTTGGTCCACAAGGTCCTCAAGGTCCACAAGGACCAGAAGGTCCACAAGGTGTATTTGGTCCTCAAGGTCCACAAGGACCAGAAGGTCCACAAGGTCCACAAGGTGTCGTTGGTCCACAAGGTCCAGAAGGTCCACAAGGACCAGAAGGTCCACAAGGTCCACAAGGTGTCGTTGGTCCACAGGGTCCACAAGGACCGCAAGGTCCTGAAGGTCCAACTGGCGCACAAGGCGGCTTTGGTGGTGCAACGTTTGAGTATAATTTCCAAACAAATACCACAGATAGCGATCCAGGCAATAGTTCATTAAAACTTAATGACAGTTCAGTAACTCTTGCTACTAAACTTTGGATTGACTATGTTGATCAAAGCGGCACAGACATTCAAAATTTCCTTGCAACAATTGATGATTCAACATCATTGATCAAAGGTCACTTCCGCGTAACAAATAAAGCAAACTCTGCTGACTTTGCTATGTTCACAATCAGTAATTTAACTGACAAAACTTCATACTTTGAAGTTGATTGTGCTTTTGTTTCTGGTAGTGCTGCATCATTTAGTAATGGTGAAGATATTCTCATCACTTTTGCTCGTACTGGTGATAAAGGTGAGACTGGTTTAACTGGTCCACAAGGTCCAACAGGACCATCAGGCGGTCCAACAGGTCCACAAGGACCACAAGGTCCAGAAGGTCCTCAAGGTCCGCAAGGCGTAGTTGGTCCACAGGGTCCACAAGGTCCACAAGGACCGCAAGGACCACAAGGTCCAGAAGGTCCTCAAGGTGTTGTTGGTCCACAGGGTCCGCAAGGACCACAAGGTCCGCAAGGACCACAGGGCGTGACTGGCGATGTGGGTCCACAAGGTCCACAGGGTCCTCAAGGTGTTGTTGGTCCACAAGGACCGCAAGGACCACAAGGTCCAACTGGTGCAACAGGTAACTTTGGTGGTGCAACATTTGACTATACGTTTAGTGCAAATGACTTCCAGGGTGATCCAGGCACTGGTAAGTTGCGTTTGAATAATACAACAATCACATCTGCAAATAAGATGTGGATTGATTATTTGGATGACAACGGAACACAAATTCAAAACTTCTTGACGACCATCGATGACTCAACATCAACGATTAAGGGTCACTTCCGTATTAGCAATAAATCAAATTCAGCTGATTTTGCTCTCTTCACAATTAGTGGATTGACAGATCGCACTGGATACTTCGAAGTTGATTGTGCTTATGTTTCAGGCAGCGCAAGCAGTTTCAGTGATGCTGAAGATATTGTAATCACTTTTGCTCGCACTGGCGATAAAGGCGATACAGGTGCTGTTGGTCCACAAGGTCCACAAGGTCCGCAAGGTCCAGAGGGTCCACAAGGTCCACAGGGTGTTGTCGGTCCGCAGGGTCCACAAGGACCACAAGGTCCAGAAGGTCCTCAAGGTGTTGTTGGTCCGCAAGGTCCGCAGGGTCCACAAGGACCACAAGGTCCTCAAGGTCCTCAAGGCGTAACTGGTGACACAGGTCCTCAAGGTCCACAAGGCGTAACTGGTGACACAGGTCCACAAGGACCACAGGGTCCACAAGGACCAACTGGTGCAACTGGTGGCTTTGGTGGCGCAACGTTTGACTTTACCTTTGATTCTAACACTACTGATAGTGATCCAGGACAAGGCAAATTGAAGTTGAACAATGGCACTGTCACTGCTGCAAATAAATTGTGGATTGACTATCTTGACGATAGCGGTACAAATATCTTCAACTTCTTGGCAACAATTGATGACTCAACATCAACCATTAAGGGTCACTTCAAGATCAGCAATAAGTCTGATCCAAGCGACTTTGCATTGTTTGTTGTAAACAGTCTAACAGATAAGACAGGTTACTTCGAAGTGAACTGCTCTTATGTTTCTGGTAGTGCTGCAGCATTCAGTGCCTCTGAAGATGTCTTGATTACATTTGCTCGTACTGGTGATAAGGGTGAGGCGGGTCCAACAGGTCCATCTGGTCCTTCTGGTCCTTCTGGTGGTCCACAAGGTCCGCAGGGTCCACAAGGTCCTCAAGGAGTTGCAGGTCCACAAGGTCCACAAGGTGTAGTTGGTCCGCAAGGTCCACAAGGCGTAGTTGGTCCACAGGGTCCTCAAGGTCCACAGGGTCCACAGGGTCCAAGCACTTATGACCAATCACTAAACATTGCTGATCCTGTAGTCTTCACTAGCGTGTCAACAAATGTATTGAATGTCAAAAATGTAATTGAGGCAACCAATGCATTGTCTGCTGCAACTGGTACTGTTACGCATGACTGTTCGCTTGGACAAATTTTTGTTCACTCAAGCATTACTGCAAACTTTACTGCCAACTTCACTAACACAACGATTCCTGCAAATAATGCAACATCGTTCACGCTAGTGTTGAATCAAGGTGCAACAGCATATGTTCCAACTGCGGTTCAAATTGGTGGTCAAGCACAAACTGTAAATTGGCAGGGTGGTACGCAACCAGCTGGTTCAGCCAACAAGAAGGATGTTGTTTCCTTCAGTGTTGTGAACAATAATGGAACGTGGATAACACTTGGTCAATTGACGACGTTCGGATAATGTTTAGTTCATTCAGTGGGTCCAGAGCATTTGGTAGGAAAGGGATTTCCTACCTTGCTGGAGTTGTAGCAAGAAGATATAACGGCGGCTATTTTGCTGACGACGTTTCATGGTTCGCCTCGCAAACAGTATCTTCTACTACAATTCAAGTTGGTTCAATATCTGAACCAGGAAGTGATGATGGAAGTGATTTCAGTTATCAATGGTTGGGATATTTTAGACCAACAACAAGTGAAACATATACATTTTATTTGAGTAGCGATGATGCGTCATATATGTGGATTGGCGCAAATGCTATTTCTGGATTTACAACAGGAAATGCAACCGTAAATAATGGTGGGTTGCATGGTGTTGTTGAAATGAGTGGAAGCATTGCATTGAGTGCTGGTGTATATTATCCAATTCGAGTTCAATTTGGTGAAAGAGGTGGTGGTGATGTGTGTACGTTTAGTTTCTCCACAGCAACTATAAGCAAAACAACAGATACAACTGGAAAAACTTTCTACAATCCAGCTACAATGGGTATTTAAATGTTGGGTTCATTTAGCGGTTCATTTAAATTTGGTAGAAGAAAAGTTGGTGTGCTTGATATTGTGCGCACTAATCTTCAACTTTATCTCAATGCTGCTGATTCTACAAGTTATCCTGGTTCTGGAACAACTTGGACAGATTTGAGTCCAAATGGATATGCAACAACATTACAAGGCTCACCAACATTTAATAGCACACACTTCACATTTGATTTTACTGATTACATTGATACTAATCAAAGTTTAGCATCAGAAGATTTTTCTGTTGGTGCATGGTTCTGCACTAGTTCTGCTGGCATTAAGATGATTATCTCAAAAGAAACTGCTGCAGGTTGGCCATGGAATTATCGCATATGGATGAATGGTGGGTTAATTATTGGTGATATTGCAAAATCAGGTGGATCAAGTAATTCTATTTCTAGTCAATTGAACACTTATAATGATGGATCTTGGTATTATGTTATGTTTACAAGAGATGCATCTAAGTTACGATTATATGTAAATGGAATTGAAGTAAACAATACAAACACAACCTTATCTTCTATCACAAATTCGCAAGAAGTTTGGTTTGGATTGAGCGCGTATTCTGGTGGAAGTTATCAGTATTATGGGGATTTAAGTCAAGTGTTCATCTATAATAGAACATTGACTGCCTCTGAAATATTACAAAATTACAATGCAACTAAATCAACATATGGCTTATGAGTGAAACTGATTCAAAATTGGCAGATATTCTGAACACTGATTATATCCCTGTTGTAAAAGATAACAGTGATAAACCAATTACAATTCATCAAGATAATGCTGAAAATCCAGACGCGGATTATTCTCGCGCAAACTATTATAATCTAATTGAGAAAGGTAACGAAGCACTTGACGGCATTTTAGAAGTTGCAAAAGAATCACAGCATCCACGCGCATATGAAGTTGCTGCCAACATGATTAAAAATCTCTCTGACGTCACAGAGAAACTTATGATTCTTCAAAAGCAACAAAAAGAATTGCAACCTAAACACGAACAAGCAGCACCAACTAATATTAATGTTGACAAAGCAGTATTCGTAGGAAGCACTGCTGAACTATTGAAGCAACTAAAGAATGAATCAAATAACAGCTAAACTCAAACATTATCTTGGTAATCCCAAGTTAAAGCGAGTGAATATGCAAATGAGTCTCACGGAAGATCAAATCCGTGAGTTTATCAAATGCTCAGAGCATCCAGAATATTTTATCGAAAACTATGTTAAGATTATCACGCTTGACAAAGGTTTTGTGCAGATCTCATTATATCCGTTTCAAAAAGAAGTTGTCAACGACATTAATAATAATCGTCGTGTAATCGTAAAGGCTGGTCGTCAGGTTGGTAAGACCACGATCATTGTTGGTTACATTCTATGGTATATTCTTTTCAATCAAGACAAAACAGTCGCGATTCTTGCAAACAAAGCCAGCACCTCTAGAGAAATTCTTGCTCGAATTAAATTGGCATACGAAGCATTGCCAATGTGGATTCAACAGGGCGTTAAGGTATGGAACAAGGGTGACATTGAATTAGAAAACGGATGCCGTGTGCTTGCTAACTCTACTGCATCAAGTGCGATCCGTGGTTTCTCTATCTCGCTTTTATATCTTGACGAGTTTGCGTTCGTACCAAGCAACATTGCTGAAGACTTTTTTACATCTGTTTATCCAACGATTTCTTCTGGTGAAACATCTAAGATTCTTATGTCGTCAACACCAAATGGAATGAATCACTTTTATAAAATGTGGACTGAAGCAGTAGAAGGATTAAACGGATTCACGCATGTTGAGGCTAACTGGCGTCAAGTGCCAGGAAGGAGTCAACAATGGGCAGACGAACAGCGTCGCGTTCTTGGAGAACAAAAGTTTCTTCAGGAAATGGAATGTGAGTTTATGGGTTCTGCGGGAACTTTACTTTCTGCAGCTGCGCTCAAATCACTTGCTTTCGTCAAACCGATGCATCTATCCGAAAATGGAATTAAGGTATATCAAGCACCAATACCAGAACACACTTACGCAGTAGTCGTCGATACATCTCGCGGAAAAGGTTTGGACTATTCGGCATTTAGTGTGATTGATGTAACCTCTCTTCCATATCGACAGGTTTGTACCTATAAAGATAATAACATAAGTCCTTTGGTATATCCGTCTATAATTAAAAGAGTTGCTGACTATTATAATCAAGCCTACGTTCTTGTTGAAATAAACGATAATGGTCAGCAGATTGTGGATTCTTTATTCGAAGATTACGAGTATGAAAACATCCTTTCAACCGTTGACCTAAAGGGTAAGATTGCTCTTACATGGGGTTATGGGAATAAATCTTATCGAGGCATACGCACCACAAAATCCGTTAAGCGATTAGGATGTTCTTTGCTTAAAAATTTAATCGAAGGACAAAAACTTATAGTTCAAGATTTCGAAACCATCTCAGAACTCTCAACATTTATTGCAAGAGGATCGAGTTACGAAGCTGAAGAAGGATCACACGACGATCTCGTTATGACTTTGGTATTATTCTCATGGATGACAAACCAGCAATTCTTTGCTGAACTTACGAACGTCGATATCAAAGCAAAACTGCACCAAGAGCAGATGAGACAGATTGAAGAAGAACAACTTCCGACTTTTTTAGGTGGACATATAGATGTTGATCATAATGACGGTGCTTTTATTGAAGATGGTGCTGTTTGGAAACCCTATTAGTCAAAAACCCCGTTTTACTAAATAAACGGTAGATTTCTTAATCTCCATTTATAGGAGCAAAAACATGGCTTTTCTAGTATCACCAGGCGTGAATGTATCCGAAATTGATGCAACAACAGTTGTCCCAGCAGTTTCAACATCCACTGGCGCAATTGCAGGCGCGTTTCAGTGGGGTCCAGTCGACGTATTACGTCAAGTCGCATCAGAAGATGAACTTGTAGCTGTGTATGGCAAACCAGACGCCAACACATTCCTACCATTCTTTACTGCTGCAAACTTTCTTTCCTATAGCAACAATATGTTTGTGTCGCGCGCAGGAGCTGCAACGCAAAATTCAGCTGTTGCTCTCAACGTTGATCCAGCAACTTGCGCATCAAACGTCAAGGTGAAGAGTGAAGATAACTACTTCAGTTCTTTCCATCTTGGTTCAAATTCTGATATCGCATTTGCTGCACGTTATCCTGGTGCTCGTGGTAACTCTCTCAAAGTTGCGATTATTGCAAATTCAAACGCATCAGTATTTGCTAATGCAACGTTGACGCCATATGGATCATTCTTCGATGGTCCTCCTGGCACATCAACTTGGGTTGCTGCAAATCACAATGCTCTTGCAAATGACGAAATGCATATTGCAATTATCGACGAAGATGGTTTGTTCTCAGGAACACCAAACACCGTCGTTGAGCGTTTTGCAAATGTTTCAAAAGCAACAAACGCTAAAGACGAATCAGGAAATAGCCTATACTATCGCGATGTTATCTATCGTGCTTCACGCTATGTTTATGTTCTTGGTCAAAATAACGATACATGGGGTGTTGCAGCTAATTCAAACCACGCATTTGAGGGCGAGAATCTAACAATTTCGTTCCAACGTGGTACAGATGGTAGCGTAACAGAAGGCAATGTTCTAACTGCTTATGAGCAATTCCGCTCAACAGAAAACGTTGATATCTCTCTAATCATGGTTGGTGGTGGTGGTGAAGCCGTTGCTGAAAAGGCAATCGATATTGCAGAAGCACGACGCGATTGTGTTGTGTTCCTTTCACCAACATATGCAAACGTTAACACGGCTGATCCAGTAACCTCAACGACAAATTATCGCAATGCACTACCATCATCTTCATATGCTGTGATGGATAGCAACTGGAAGTATCAGTACGATAAGTACAACGATACCTACCGTTGGGTTCCATGTAATGGTGATACCGCAGGTCTCTGTGCTCGCACCGATCAAGATCGTGACCCATGGTTCTCACCAGCTGGTTTCAATCGCGGTCAATTGAAGAACGTCATCAAGTTGGCTTATAATCCAAGCCAAGCAAATCGTGACGAACTATACAAGAAGGGTGTGAACCCAATCGTGTCGTTCCCAGGTGAGGGTGTTGTTCTGTTTGGTGACAAGACTTTACTTGCTCGCCCAAGCGCATTTGATCGTATCAATGTTCGTCGCTTGTTTATCGTTCTTGAGAAAGCAATTGCTCGCGCTGCACGCGCAAGCCTATTCGAGTTCAATGATGAGTTTACGAGAGCAACTTTCGTAAATCTTGTCGAACCATTCCTCAGAACGGTACAAGGTCGTCGCGGTATCTATGATTTCCGTGTTGTTTGCGATGAAACAAACAATACTCCAGAAGTTATCGATCGTAACGAATTTATTGGCGACATTTACATCAAGCCAGCACGTAGTATCAACTTTATCCAGTTGAACTTTGTTGCTGTTCGCACTGGTGTTGCCTTCGACGAAATCGTTGGTCGCTTCTAATAAATAGACTAGGATAAAGTCAGGAGAATAAAATGGCTTTTAATGTAAATCAATTTCGTACCTCACTAACTGGTGATGGCGCACGTCCTAATCTGTTTGAAGTACGACTAACTTTCCCGAACTATGCATCACTTGGTGCAGCTGCTTCGGCAAAGTCATCTTTCATGGTTAAGACTGCTGCTCTTCCAGGATCAACAGTCGGTATGGTGACAGTTCCTTACTTCGGTCGCGAAGTGAAGGTTGCTGGCAATCGTACTTTTGCTGATTGGTCAGTAACAGTTATCAATGATGAAGATTTCTTGATTCGTAACGCAATGGAATCATGGGTTCGCGGCATTAACGACAATGTCACAAATCTACGTTCAACACGCGCAAGAACATCGCAGTCATATGGTGTTGATGCTGAGGTTATCCAATTCTCAAAAGATGGTCGTCAATTAAAGAAGTACAAGTTTGTTGGTATGTTCCCAACAGATATTGCTCAGATCGACCTAGACTGGGGTTCAAACGACACAATTGAAGAATATACTGTTAACTTTGCTTATCAGTATTGGGAATCAATTGATCGTGGTGGCGTCTCTTCATTGAGATCACCAATTGAATCTCTAACTGGCGCTTAATGCCACTTGAGTGGGGGAGGAATGCCTCCCCCTTCTTTATTATGGAGTAATATATGGCAATTAATCTATTTGGATTTCAAATCGTTCGAAAACAACCTGAAGACGCTCCTCAGCAACTTCAGGCACAGATTAGTGCACCTGTTGCAGATGACGGTGCAATTGCCGTAACTGCTGGTGGTTATTTCGGAACTTATCTAGATCTCGAAGCCAGTTTTAAAAACGAAAATGATTTAGTCACTCGTTATCGCGAGATGGCAATGCAGCCAGAACTTGAAGCTGCAGTAGATGAAATTGTCAATGAGACGATTGTACACGATGTTACTGGTAAGTCTGTTTCTATTATTCTAGATGACCTAGAGCAACCAGAAAAAATTAAGAATATGATCCGCGACGAATTTGAGAACGTTCTTCGTATGATGGACTTTTCAAACTATGGCGCAGAAATATTTCGTAATTGGTATATTGACGGTCGGTTATTTTATCAAGTTTTGATTGATGAAAAGCAACCAAAACTTGGCATTCAAGAATTAGTTTATATTGATCCAAGAAAGATTAAAAAAGTTCGAACGATCATTAAGAAAAAAGATCCAAGAACAAAAATTGAAGTTGTGACTGGAGTAGAAGAATTTTATATCTTCAACGACAAAGCATCACAACAAGGTCAATCTATTGTCACTTCTGTAAGTGATAATGCTGTTAAGATTGCTCCTGATGCAATTATTAATGTCAATTCAGGTTTACTTGACGCAAAACGTCAAATGGTTTTGTCCTACCTTCACAAGGCAATAAAGCCCCTCAACCAGCTCCGAATGGTTGAGGACGCTGTTGTCATCTATCGTTTAAGTCGTGCACCAGAACGTCGTGTGTTCTATATTGACGTTGGTAATATGCCGAAGGTCAAAGCAGAGCAATATCTTCGTGACATTATGACCAAGTTTAGAAACAAAGTTGTCTACGATAGTTCTACTGGTGAAGTCAAAGACGATCGTAAGTTTATGTCAATGATGGAAGACTTCTGGATTCCGCGTCGTGGTGAGGGTAAGTCAACAGAAATCACAACTCTCCCAGCAGGTCAAAATCTTGGGGAGTTGTCTGACGTTAAGTATTTTGAACAAAAATTATATAAGTCATTGAACGTTCCAATTTCTCGCCTTGAATCATCGACAGGATTTACTCTTGGTCGTACATCAGAAATCACACGTGACGAATTAAAGTTTAACAAGTTTATTGAGCGTGTGCGTTCAAAGTTTACAGTGCTATTTGACGAACTGATGAAGCGTCAGCTAGCACTTAAAGGTATTTGTTCAATTGATGAATGGGAAGTTTTGAAGGAAAAGATTCATTATGACTTCCTTAAAGATAATAATTTCTCAGAACTTAAAGAATCTGAACTCATGACTGCAAGACTACAACTTATGAATCTTGTTGATCCATATGTTGGAACATATTTCTCTCGTGCATGGGTTAAGAAACATGTCCTTCACTTTGATGAAGAAGGCATTGAGCGTATGGATAATGAACTTGAAGAAGAAAAGGCAGCTGCTGATGCAATGGGTCTTGGAAGCCTCTCAGTTTCAGCGCAGAATGCTGCAGTTGCTCAAAATGCAGCCATGGCTGCAATGCAAGGTGCTCCACAAGGGCAACCACAACAATCTTCAAGTTTAGATCAAGCATTCAGCTCGCAAGTTAAATAAGTAATGGAGAATAATATGACAACTCTTGATATGGTAAATGCGGCAATCAGTGGCGATAAAGAAGCATTCCAAGCAGCATTTGATGCAACGTTTGCTAATAAAGTTACTGATGCCCTTGAAGTTAAGAAGGTAGAAATTGCCTCTTCTTTAATCACACCAGAAGTAGAAACAAATGAAGTTGAAACAGATCAAGTCGAAGTTGATGGAGGCGAATCCAGCGATGGATCAGCAGAAGTCGCAGCAGACGAAACAAGCAGCACTTGATAGTGCAAGAATTTCTGCGTTAGTTCGTTCTGGAGCAATGAAGTCCAGCGATTTACCACGCTTGAAAATTGCATTGCGACGCCAATCAGAAGTTGGTGATATTGCTAGATTGCCAAAACAACATCGCGATGTTTTGACAAGATATTATGATGCAACTTCAAGTGCTGCTATTGGATCGCAACAAGCATTTCAAGCAGTGCGCAAAAATTTAATGCAGCACAATGAGATTGAAGGTGATGAATTAATCACCGAAGCAATTGCTGGATTTAAAGACGAACAAAATCCGCCAGTAATGATTGTATTGCAAAGAAAAGGAATTCGCATTTTTCCTGACGGCAAAAAAGTTGCAATGTATCATAACAAGCAACTCGGTCTTGTAATTACAATCCCATATGCTGGCACTGGTAACTCTCCAGGAGAAGTTATTCCTGGCACAAACATACAGATGGAAGAAGTCGAGCCAGTGAATGAACTTAAAGATGAAACACTCAAGAGTTATCTTGAGAAACGTCCATCTCCAAAAATTAGAGATATTGCTCGTAAAGAAACAGTTGGCAAACCAGAAGAAAGGCAAAAAGACATTGAACGCGCAAACCTTACTCGTATTGGAAGAGCGCGTGCAAAGGCAAAATTACTAAAGAGAAATCCACCACCAAGAAAACAACCAGAGTATGATCCAACAGATCGTGGATATGGTCAAGGTCGTTACATGGGCGATAGCGTAGAAGTTTCTGGTGACGTCATGGAAAGTCTTGAACAAGTCGCAGCATATGCACAACAAGATAACGTTACATCACATGCAAAGCATATGAAGTTTGCTGATGGTTCAAAACTTAAAGTCAGTCATGGTGCAGCAAAAGCCATTCATATGGTTCATGGTGCATTGAATGATGAGAATAAAAAGAAGTTTGCCGATATGCTCACAACTCCAAAAGGATTTGAAAAAGCGGCTCACTTTGCATTAAGTAAGGTACAATTTAAAATTGGAGGAGATAAATGAGTCTTGTCTCTGACATTGTAAGAGAAATTATCGCCGAAGCAAACGTGCAGCGCATGGGTCGTAAAAAACTCGTTCGTGCGCGTGTACGAGGTGGTAAAGTCCAACGTCGCAAGGTTCTATCAGCAGTTCCTGGCTATACTATTCGTGGTGGTAAATTAGTGCGCATTCCACCGCGCGAAAGAATGAAAAGAAAACTTGCAGCACGACGTGCAAAAATTAAGCGTAAAGCAAAGATGGCTCGCGCTCTTATTAAAAGAAAGCGTTCACTTAGAAAACGCGCATCACTGGGGTTGAGATAAAATGAAACTAATCACAGAAACAATCGAATCAGTAAAGATGATCACCGAAGAAAAGAATGGTGTGAAGACACTTTACATTCAAGGTCCATTTCTCGTTGCAGAAATGAAAAATCGTAACGGTCGTATGTATAAGACTGACACTCTTGCAAAAGAAGTCAATCGTTACAACGAAGAATATGTTTCTAAGAATCGCGCATTTGGCGAGTTAGGTCATCCTGATTCACCATCAATTAACCTAGATCGCGTATCGCATCTTATTACCAATCTAAAACAGGAAGGAAACCAATGGATTGGTAAGGCAAAAATTCTTGAAACACCAATGGGTAAAATCGCCAAGTCCCTTATGGAAGGCGGCGCAACTCTTGGTGTATCATCACGTGGCATGGGTTCACTTAAAGAAGTGAATGGTGTCAATGTGGTTCAGGATGACTATTATCTAGCCACAGCGGCTGATATTGTAGCGGATCCATCCGCACCTGGTGCTTTTGTTCAAGGTATTATGGAAGGTAAAGAGTGGGTTTGGGATAATGGCGTTGTCAAAGAGATCGATGTCAATGCTTATTATAATCAAATCAAGAATGCAAAGCAACGTCAAATTGACGAAATTTCGTTGAAAATCTTCGAAAATTTCTTGTCAAAACTTTAAAATTTATAAATAATATTACTTCTTCAGGAGTTAAAACAAATGAGTAAGACATTATCAGAATCCGCTGCAGAAATCCTAAAGGCATCAATGTCAGCCGCAAAGGAACCAGCATCAAAACTACCAGCAGAGATGGATGATCTCGGCGGTCAAACACCAACAACTGCACCATCAGATATCGGTAAGAAAGCATCTGCCGCTGCATCTGTTGCTGCAAAGCCAGCCACAAAGGGTGACGCAAAGGCAGTTAAGACTCAGGCTATGGAAGAAACAGAAGCCGATGAGACTGCAGAAGTCGTTGCTGAAGTAGCAGAAGAACCAGCAGCTGAAGAAGTTGTTGCTGAAGAAGAAGTTGCTACTGAAGAAGCAGCTGCTGAAGAAGTAGTTGCTGAAGCAAAAGCAAAAATGGAAGATGACGAAGAAGAAGATGATGAAGACGAAGAAGATGAGAAGGAAATGAAAGAAGCATGGAAAAATGACATGAAGAAAAAGCATGCCAAGTCCATGGCTGAAGACGTCGACGCTCTCTTCAACGGCGAGTCACTCTCCGAAGAATTTAAGACAAAAGCAACAACAATCTTCGAAGCAGCAGTCAACTCACGTGTTGACGCAATCCTAGAAGATATGATGACAGAGAACGAAACAGTTCTTGCTGAAGCAGTTGACACAATCAAGTCAGAAATTGCAGAGCAAGTTGATGAGTACCTCAACTATGTCGTCGAGCAATGGGTTGAAAGCAATCAGGTTGCAATCGAAACAGGTCTACGTGCAGAACTCGTTGATGACTTCATCAGCGGTCTCAAGAACCTATTCTCTGAGCACTACATCGAAATTCCTGAAGAGAAAGTCGATGTTGCTGAAGAACTTGCACAGCGTGTTGCCGCTCTTGAAGAAGCAGCAACAGCAGCCGCAGCAGAGAAAGCAGCAATTGTTGAAGAACTCAACGTTGCAAAGAAAAACGAAGCAATTCGAAAAATCTGTGAAGGTCTAACCGAAGTACAGGTTGAGAAAATGAAATCGCTCGCAGAGGGCGTGGAGTTCACCACAGAGGGTGAGTTTGATAATAAGCTCGCAGTATTACGCGAGAACTACTTCCCAGCAAAGAAAGTGATGAGTGAGGTAAAGGCAATTCAAGAAACAGCTGTTGAAGAGCCAGAAGTAGCAGAAGTTCACGGTCTAATGAAACATTATGTAGCAGCAATTACTAAAACGGCTCCAAAAGCCTAATTTAACGAACTGAGGTAAACACTTATGTATTTAAACGAAACATACGCAAAGAAGTGGGCACCAGTTCTTGATCACCCAGAACTCCCAAAGATCAGCGACCCATACAAGCGCGCTGTAACTGCCCTAGTTCTAGAAAATCAAGAGCGTGCTCTAGTTGAAGAATCACGCACAATGACAAACCTATGGGAAGCATCACCAGCCAACGCAGTTGGCGGCGGTATGTCACCAGTTGTCGGCTCAGAAGGCGGCATCAAAGGTTTTGACCCAATCCTAATCGGATTGGTACGTCGTGCTCTTCCAAACCTAATGGCATATGATCTCTGCGGCGTGCAGCCAATGACTGGTCCAACAGGACTAATCTTCGCAATGCGCTCAGTATATGCTTCTTCATCAGCACGTGGCGGTGAGGCTCTATTCCTAGAAGCCAATACTGCACACTCTGGTACAGGCGACCACAATGCACTATCAGCTTCACTAAACCCAGCTGAAGCAAATTCTGCAGTGTTCGGTCTAGCCAATACTGGTACAGGCATGGCAACAACAACCGCAGAAGATCTAACCATGAAGTACATGGGCTTCCAGATCGATCGCGTTTCTGTTACAGCCAAGTCACGTGGCTTGCAAGCAGCCTACACGCTAGAACTTGCACAAGATCTCAAGGCAATTCACGGTCTCGATGCAGAAACAGAATTGACAAATATTTTGTCAACTGAAATTCTTGCAGAAATCAACCGCGAAGTTGTTCGTACGATCTATGCAACAGCTAACGTAGGTATCACATCTGCCGCACAAAACGTCGTAAACCTATCATCAAGCACCCTAACAGATGCTGCTGGTGGTACAAGCGGTCGTTGGCAGGTTGAAAAGTATAAGAGCCTATTGTTCCGCATTGAGCAAGCAGCAAACAAGATTGCCAAGGACACACGTCGCGGCAAGGGTAACTTGATCATCGTCTCAACAGACGTTGCATCAGCCCTAGCAATGACAGGTCTTCTTGACTACAATTCTGCTCTAAGCAACAACACAAACCTAACAGTTGACGATACAGGCAATACCTTCGCAGGTACGCTATTCGGACGCTTGAAGGTCTATGTTGACCCATACTCTGTCGCTGGCGCTGACTATGTTGTCGTCGGTTATAAGGGTACAAATGCTTACGACGCTGGCTTGTTCTACTGCCCATACGTCCCACTCCAGATGGTTCGCGCAATCGACCCAACAACCTACCAGCCAAAGGTTGGCTTCAAGACCCGTTATGGTCTCGTTGCAAATCCTTTCGCAACAGGCGCTGGCACTGGTGCACTAGCAGACGACACAAACTACTACTATCGTAAGTTCAAGGTCCTAAACGTCAATCAATAATTGATGTGCTAGTAAGTTATTGCCGACTGTATTATAACAATAAGGCAAAGAACTGGGGGGAGTCGAAAGACTCCCCCTTTTTTTTACACCTAAATAATTGATATGGCGAAGATTATTCTTCTATCTGATTTGAAAGACCTGCGCAAACAAAAACAGCAGGAGTTAAAGTATTACTCAGAAAGATTAGAAGAATTAAATAAAAAAATGTTTTTCATTCGTAAAGAAATTGAGTTGACTAATTTTATTATTGATTTGATTGAAAAAGAAAACATTGTAGATTTACGGAAACTAATAGATGACAGCACTGACTAGAGCACCGTATAACAAAGATCTTTTACAAAGTACAAAGTTTCGAGTGACGTTTGATCGTTTGCCTGGAACAACGTACTTCTGTCAAACTGCAAACTTTCCTGGAGTTTCTCTTACAGAAATTCCAAGACAAACTCCATTTGTAGATCTGTATGTTCCTGGCGAAAAGATTGTGTATGATACATTCAATATCACGTTTCTTGTTGATGAAGATCTACGTGCGTGGACAGACATCCATGATTGGATCCGTGCTACGACATTTCCAACTGACTTTAAAGAATATTTGGATTTACAAAGACTTGATCGAGCTGCAAACTTCAGAGCAAATTATAATAATAAACCGCAATACAGCAGCGCCACATTAAGTTTGTTTACAAACAAAAACAATCCAAACTTTCGTGTGAAGTTTATAGATTTGTTTCCAACATCGCTTTCAACGATTTTATTTTCATCTCAAGATTCTGCAGAGAATATTGTTACAGCAGATGCTACATTTAGATTCTCTTACTATGATTACGAAAGAATCTAGATATTATTCTTGAGAGTTCGTTCAAACCAGACATACTCATTATACTGGTGCAATGTTTGTAAGACAACTCTTGTATTGACTTGTCTTTTGATTTGAAATAGTGTATACTTTCGTGTATGAAAATAGAAACACCTCCACTCGAAGAATTAATGCAGCAATGGGAAAAAGATTCCGAAGTTGATACTACGGAACCTGGCAAAGAGATTTTGCGCATTCCATTGATTCACAACAAGTATAACAAATACTTGTCGCTGCATAATCTTGCAGCCAAACGCGCAGCACTTGAGTTCGACAAATTAAAGAAACTCAAGTGGATGTATTACAGTGGCAAGTTAGATCAAGAAGAATTGGATAAACTTGGTTGGGAGCCATTTCGATTTACTCTTAAATCAGATATGCAAGTTTATCTTGACGGTGATGATGATTTAAACAAACTCAAGCGCAAGAAAGCCTATCATGAAGAGGCTGCAAATTTTTGCACCAATGTCATGAAAGAGTTAAACAACCGCACGTGGCAATTGAAAGAGTACATGGGTTGGGAGAAGTTTATTCAAGGTGCTCGATGATTGAACACGTCGTTGTTGAAAAAGTAAATAACATCTATGTTCAGGTTCATGCCGATGATGGCATCATTCGAGAGATGTCAGAGTTCTTTACATTCTCAACTCCAGGCTATCAATTCTCGCCAGCCTTTCGAAACAAATATTGGGACGGCAAGATTCGTCTGTTAAATACGAACACCAAACAGATCTATGTTGGTCTTGTTCCGTATATCAAAAAGTTTTGCAAGGATAGCAATTATGGTTTTGAATATCTCGACGAAGAAAAAGAAGTTCACCCAATTGACACAAAGAATCTCGCGACTGCTCTCTCCCTTCCATTGGAGCCAAGAGATTATCAGTTACTCGCGTCTAGCGTTGGACTTACAAAGAAGAGAACTGTACTCATTTCACCTACCGCGAGTGGAAAATCGCTAATCATCTACATGATGATTCGCCACTTGTTGAATAGTGGTAAGAAGCGCGGATTGTTGATTGTTCCTACGATCAACCTCGTCACTCAGATGCATTCTGACTTTAAGAACTACTCCAGCAACAATGGCTGGGATGTAGACAAGTATTGTCAAAAGATATTCGGTGGTGAAAGTAAAATTCCAGATACTGATTTGATTATCTCTACTTGGCAGAGTATCTACGACATGCCAAAGAAATACTTTACTCAGTTTGATTTCATTATTGGCGACGAAGCGCATACGTTTAAAGCCAAGTCATTGACAAGCATCATGACCAAACTTATCAACTGCGATGTGCGTATTGGTACAACTGGTACACTTGATGATAGTAAAGTAAACAAATTGGTTCTTGAGGGTCTATTTGGTCCAGTGTTTAAAGTAATCTCTACAAAAGAACTCATTGAACGCAAGCAGTTGGCTAATTTTAGCATCAAGTGTATTGTGTTAAAGTATCCAGAGATTGTATGTAAGGCAATTAAAGGCTTTACATATCCTGACGAGATGAATTTTTTGACTCAGCATGAAGGAAGAAATAACTTTATATGTGATCTTGCTATTAATCTCAAAGGCAATAGTTTAATTTTATTTACTTATGTCGAAAAACACGGTAAGATACTATATGAATCGATTAAAGAGAGATGTGGTAATCGCAAAGTATTCTTTATTCATGGTGGGGTTGAAGCAGAAGATCGCGAAGCAGTGAGACATATCACTGAACAGGAAAATGATGCGATCATTGTAGCGAGTTATGGCACATTCTCAACAGGTGTGAATATCCGTAACCTACATAATATAGTGTTCTCTTCTCCAACAAAGAGTAAGATTCGTTCTCTACAATCCATTGGTCGCGTGCTGCGTTTAGGTGAGAACAAAGATGCTGCCACGCTTTATGATATCGCTGATGATTTGCGTTATGGTCCTTATACAAATTTCACATTGAAGCACTATGAGGAACGAGTGAAAATCTATAGTGAAGAAAAATTTCCTTTCACAACCAATAATGTAAGGATAAATTAATGTCAGAAGATCCAGTAGTTTATAATAGAGGCGAACTTCGTTTTGTTCGCCTTAAAAATTTTCCAGATGATTTAATTGGGTATGTGACATATAAAGATGAGTGTTTAGTTATTGAGACGCCACTTAGAATTGAGATTGAAACTCTTTTTGAAGAAGGTAGGCAAATTCTTGCAATGCAAGAATACTTACCTCAATCAGTTATTGAACTGAGAGAAGTTGAGATTCCTATGTCTGATATACTATTTGCTGCTCCAGTTCGACCAGAATTTTATGAGCAGTATGAGTATGTAAGTGATTTCTTTTATAATAACACACATAACCTAAAGAACCCACAAAAGAAAAAATCTAAAAATAAAAAAGTTGAAGACGTCGAAGAGATGCAAGAAAACGTTGTATCAATTTTAGAAGCATTAGCAAAAAAAGACAAAGGACCAGTACACTAATTTATGGCAAAAAATCATTATATTAACAACAAGGATTTCCTCAAGGAAATGACTGCATATCGCACTGCCATTCGCAAGGCAAAGAGACTTGGTCAACCAAAGCCTCAGATCCCTCGCTATGTTGCTGAATGCTTTATGAAGATCGCTGAGAATCTTTCTCACAAGCCAAACTTTTTGTCATATACATTTCGCGATGAGATGGTTGCGGATGCAATTGAAAACTGCGTGATGTACGTTGACAATTTTGATCCTGCGAAATCAAGCAATCCATTTGCCTATTTCACTCAAATAGTATATTATGCATTCTTACGTCGCATTCAAAAAGAAAAGAAGCAGTTATATGTTAAGTATAAGTCTACTGAGACTGCAGGTATTCTTGATGAGTTTGAGTTGAATGAAAACGAAGATGGTACGTTCAGACAATTTGAATTGTATGAAAATATCTCTGAGTTTATTCAAAACTATGAGAACGCAAGAAAAGTTAAAAAGGCAAAGAAGGCTGGACTGGAGAAGTTTGTAGATGAAGATAGCAATCCTGGGTGATACCCATTTCGGAATGCGCGGCGACTCTATCGCATTTCATAATCATTATCGAGACTTCTATCTAAATACGTTTTTTCCGTATTTGGTGGACCATGGAATTAGGACCATATTTCAATTGGGTGACTTATTTGATCGTCGGAAGTATATCTCTTTTCAGTCTCTTGCTCTTTGCCGTCGTTACTTTTTTGATCAACTGGTAAAGCATGATATACATTGCCACACTTTGCTTGGCAATCACGATATCTTTTTCAAGAATACTCTCGAAGTCAATTCACCTGATCTACTTTTAAGAGATTACAAGGATCATGTAATTCTTTACGACAAGCCAGTTGCTTGGAGTGGGGTTGATATCATTCCTTGGATTTGTAAAGATAATGAATTAGAGATTGCTGACTTCATCAAACGCAGCGATAATCATCTATGCTTTGGTCACTTTGAACTTGCTGGCTTTGAGATGGATCGTGGCAATATCTGTCATGATGGAATGGATCCAAGCGTATTGAACAAGTATGATCTCGTTTTGTCTGGACACTTTCATCACAAGAGCAACAATGGCAGTATTGTCTATGTTGGTACTCCTGGCGAAATGACTTGGGCTGACTATAACGATGATCGCGGTTTTCATATTCTGGATACAGAAACTCGTGAATTGACATTCATCCCAAATCCTGAAAGGATGTTCTATAAGATTAAGTACAACGATGATGAAATGTATTACAATGATATTGTCAATGCTGACTACTCATACTTGAACGGAAAGTTTCTCAAGATTGTCGTAGAAAAGCGTAATAACTCTTTCTTGTTTGATACTCTAATTGATACAATTACAAAGGCTGCTCCGCTGGAAGTTGCAGTTGTTGAAGACTTCTCTGAGATCACTGACAATGTTGAAGTCGATATTGACCAAGCAGAAGATACAATGACAATCTTAAATAAGTATGTTGATGGCTTGACATTGCCAGTAGAATCAGATAAAATAAAGACAGTTCTGCGCGATGTTTACAATCAAGCATTGTCCATGGAGACCGTGTGATATTCTTTTCTAAAGTTCGATACAAGAACTTTCTTTCCACTGGAAATGTATTCACTGAGATTGATCTTGGTGAACATGCAACCACGCTTATCATTGGCGAGAATGGTGCAGGTAAATCTACATTCCTGGATGCTATTACATTTGCATTGTTTGGTAAACCATTTCGCAATATCAATAAGCCGCAACTTGTAAACTCAATCAACGAAAAAGATTGCGTTGTTGAGATTGAATTTAGAATTGGTAAGATCAATTACAAGGTTGTTCGTGGCATTAAGCCAAATACATTTGAGATCTACGTGAATGGCGATCTGCTTAATCAAGATGCCAAAGCAAAAGATTATCAAGACTATCTTGAGAAAGTAATTCTCAAGATGAACTACAAATCATTCACGCAAATCGTTATTCTTGGATCAACAAACTTTACTCCATTCATGCAGTTGTCAGCGGCGGACCGTAGAACTGTCATTGAAGATCTGCTCGATATTCAGATCTTTTCTTCAATGAATGTAATCGTAAAGAATAAACTGCATGGATTAAAAGACGAAGCAGCACAACTCAAGATTCAAATTGATAATACCAAAGACAAAATTGAACTTCACAAGAAACATCTAGATGAACTCAAGAAGAATACAAAAGAAATTGTCGATGCAAAGAAAAAAGAGTTTGAAGAAAATAGCACAACACTGAAAAACCTTGCTGTAGAATTAACAGAAAAAGAAACTCAGATAGAAACAATAGTTTCTAGTATCTCAGACGAAGAAACAAGCACAAAGAAGTTTAATAAACTCAATCAACTTGAAGCCAAGATCGAAGGGAATATTCAGAAACTCGAGAAAGACATCGAGTTTTATTCTGTAAATTCGACTTGTCCAACCTGCGATCAGGCTATCAATAATAAAGAAGAAAAAGTCCACACTTGTAATAGTAAAATTTCAGAACTCACAGATGGTCTAACTAAACTCAAAGAAGAAAGCGATGCCGTTCTACAGCGAATCAATACCATCAAAGCAACACAAAAAGAACTCAAGGCTCTGGAACAAGATCTTGTTCGTATTACGACGCACCGTAAACAAGTTCGTTCATATATTGCGAAACTTCAAGAAGAAATTGATGTAATTGAAAGCAAACCAGCCATGAGCGATGAGTTTAAGGCGCAATCAAAACAATTACTCAACGCATTACAAGCATTCAACGATAAAAGAAAAGAAGTATCTGAACAAACACAAAACTACGATATTGTCGCGCAGTTGCTTAAAGATGGCGGGATTAAGTCGAAAATCATTAAGCAGTACGTTCCAGTCATAAACAAACTGGTTAATAAGTATTTGGCTGCGATGGACTTCTTTGTCAATTTTAATATTGACGAGGAGTTCAAGGAGACCATCAAGTCTCGTCACCGAGATGATTTCAGTTATGAAAACTTCTCAGAGGGTGAAAAGAAACGTATTGATCTAGCACTCTTGTTCACTTGGAGGTCGGTCGCCAAGTTGAAGAACAGTGTCAATACCAATCTTCTCATCTTCGACGAGGTCTTTGATGGTTCTCTTGACATCAATGGTACTGAAGAATTTATGAAGTTGATAAATATGATGAACGAAGGTACAAATGTGTTTGTTATTACACATAAGTCCGATCAAATGGTTGATAAGTTTAAACATACAATTCGATTCGGGAAGGTTAAGAACTTCTCGCAAATGGTGTAATTATGGCAAAAGTAGTAAAGTATCACAATGGTTCATTGATTGAATATGAGATTTATAAACTTGTAGATTTTTATGATCCAATTCTTCGTCAGCCAACTATTCCAGTAAAACTTGAAACTGCAGCAGATAGAAAAAATGCTGATACAGTCGCGCTTTCATTGGCTGAAACATTAGCAAAGTCTCAAGGTCTTGGTCTTTCTGCAAATCAATGCGGAAGAACTGAACGCATGTTTGCCATTAACATGGGTGAACAAATTTGGACTTTGATCAATCCTGAGATTATAGAAAAATCTGATACACTTTCAGATATGTCGGAAGGGTGCTTGAGTTATCCTGGATTATATTTGAAACTCAAAAGACCTGATCATATTAAGATAAAGTTTCAAGCAATCAATGGCGAATGGATTGAGCAAGAGTTTGATGGCTTGACTGCAGTTTGTGTTCAACACGAGATCGATCATTTAGATGGAAAGATGTTTACTGATCTTGTGAGCCCAATCAAATTAGACTTGGCGAAGAAAAAAGTAAAACAAAATATGAAGCGGTGGAAGAAATATATCGAACAACAAGAATTGCTTCAAAAACAAATGACAAGTCAGCAGGTTCAGCCAGTGGTTGAGAAACAAGAACCGAAGATACAAATTCTTGGTGGCAGTGGGGCATTGAATTTCGAGGCTCCGAAAGAACCCGCGAAATTCGTCTATAACCAGGGATGACGTAAGTTATTGATTCATATAGGGTTTTTCCCTGTTGCCTTTTCCTAGTTTTAATGGGATAATGGTTGTATGAATACGAATTTACAGAACTCTAAATCTCTCCTTGCCAAACTCTTGGCAGCAGAGAATATCACGGTCTCTCATCAAAAGACCAAGACCGCATACTTCGACCTCAAGACTCGCACTCTTGTCTGTCCTGTTTGGAAAGATATGGACGGTCATTTGTATGACCTTATGATGGGTCACGAAGTCGGTCATGCACTCAATACACCTGCTGCTGGTTGGCACTCTGCTACTCATGATGAGAATGGCAATCGTCTTGGCAAGTTCAAGGATTTCTTGAATGTCATCGAAGATGCGCGCATTGAAAAGCAGGTCAAGCGCAAGTTCCCTGGTCTTTCAAAGTCATTCGCTGAGGCATACAAGGGATTGTATGAGCGTGACTTCTTTGGTGTCAAGAACATCGATGTCAACAAACTCAATCTAATTGATCGCATCAATCTTCGCTACAAGATGGGTGCGCATCTTCCTGTTGCGTTCAACGATGATGAGCGTGCGTTTCTTGTTGACATCGACAATGCTGAGACTTGGGATCAGGTTGTTGATGTTGCTCGTCGCGTGTATGCTTACTGCAAGCAACAGAAGGAAGAGCAAAAGTCTCAGATCAATAACATGGATGATCTGAAAGAAGAAATTCAGCAGCAGCGCGAGCAAGAGCAGTCTGAATTCCAAGACTTTAATGATGAAGAAGAATCTGACGAAGATTCGAATGACTCTGACGATTCTGATGACTTGGATGAAGAGTCAGATGGTTCTGACAGCGAAGATTCTGATGCCTCTGAAGAAGAAACTGATGACGAAGATGAGTCAGAGTCTGAGACTGGTCGCGAAGGTGCGCAAGATTCAACTGAAGAATCTGATGATGAGCCGCAGTCTGTCACTGATCGCAATTTCCGTCAGCGCGAGCAGGAACTGATCAATCAGACTGGTGAAGTTCACATGATTGAGTTGCCTGAAGCCAATCTCTCAAAGATTATTCTTCAAAATCATGTTGTGATGAATGATCTTGAGAAGTGGATGCGCGAACAAATTGCTGATCCTCACCGCCCGTATGGTTACAACAAAGTTTCTTATGATGTTGTCGCTGCCAAGTGTGTGCGCAAGTTCAACGCGAACAACAAGAAGTTTATCATGCATATTCTCAAGGAATTTGAGATGCGCAAGAAGGCTGCGGATTATGCTCGTGTTCAGACTGCCAAGACTGGCGAACTGAACATGAATGCTCTGCACAACTACAAGTTCACCAGTGACTTGTTCAAGAAAATCTCTGTTGTGCCGAAAGGCAAGAATCATGGCATGATCATGTATGTTGACATGTCTGGTTCGATGTGCGATATTCTCCGCAATACGATTGAGCAGTGCCTTGTGCTTGTTTCGTTCTGTCGCCTTGCGAAGATTCCGTTTGATGTGTATGGTTTCAGCAATGACTGGTATCAGTCGAGTGGTCCGCAGGTAAGTGGTCCTGAGAAGTTTACTATATCAGAAGCCAACGAAAATGGTGTTGGTCGCATTGACTCACATGGCTTTCACCTCAAGCATCTAATTGGTTCGACTCTTTCTCCCACTGACTATCGTCGTTCGTTTGCCAATCTTTGTATTGTTGCGAATGAATACTATCGTGGTTATCATAGTGCTGGCGCTCAAGATGATAACGATCATGGTGGATTCTATTACAACTGGGAGGGGGCTGGCTTTGGTCTGAACGGCACTCCGTTTCAACAGACTCTGCTTGCTTCTCGTGATATGATTAACAAGTTCCGCGCCAAGCACAAGTTGGATATTGTGAATGTCATCTATCTGACTGACGGTGAAGGTCAAGATGGTCTTTTGATGCCTTGGACTCGCAACGGTGTTTGTTATCTTGTTGACAAAAAGACCAAGAAGAAGATTCGTGTTGAAACCAATGTTCAGGCTGCGATGACGCAGTTGGTTCGTGAGGTCACTGGCTGCAAACATCTTGGCTTCTTCCTTGCTACCAAGAATGATGTGACGCGCGTTTGTCGTGATATGGAATGGTCAAAACAAATTGATTATCAGCAGAGTCGTGAACTCAAGAAAAAGTTTCGTGAAGAAAAGTTCTTTGCGATTCAAAATCTTGGTTATGATCAATACTTCTACATTCAGTCTGCGAATGGTGCGATTGCCGAAGAAAAGATGGAGATCAACTCTGGTATGACCAAGAACAAGATGGCAAATGAATTCTCCAAGTCTGTGAACAGCAAGAAGTCCAGCCGTGCTCTTGTCACTCAGTTCGCCGAGGAAATCTCGGCGAGTTTGAAGTGGGCAGCGTAAGTTATTGATTTATAAGGAGAATTTACTGTTGTTTATATGTGTGTTTCATGGTATAATGGTTCTATGATGAATGATATTAAATTTCCTAGTGACCTTGAAACGGTGGCGTTGCTTCAGTTTACTGAACGCGCTGGTGTCTATCGTAGTGAAACTCCTAACGGTGCTTTCCTGGTTGAAATTGAGGGTGATGAACTTCGGTTCATTCCCTACGGTGGTGAACCTGGTGACCCCAGTGAAATTGAAAAGTTTCGCCTAGTCCGCGTCTAATTTTATAATGTAAACAGTGAGTGATATTGAAATGAGAAAGCCGAATTATTCTACTAGTGATCAGGTTGCACTTCTTGAGAAGTTGCATGCGCACTACGACAAGGAAACCATCTCGCTCAAGGAACTCAATGCGTTCCTTGAGAAGAACAAGGTTGAGCATTTCCCGTATTTTATTCTTCGTGAGCGCAAGGTTGCTCGCAATACTTTCAACATTGTACCCAAGAGTGCTGGTCGCGCGACTCCTGTCGTTCAACAGCAATCTGTGTCTGCTGTTGCGATGGCTCCCGTCGCGCAGGTTGTGAATCTTGCGTCTCGTCGTGCGCAGAATGTGACTGAGTCATTTGTGCCGCAAAAGAACGGCACCTATGTTCCGTTCGGATTCTACAATGATCTGAAGAACATCATCAGTTCGCGAATCTTCTATCCCATCTACATCACTGGTCTTTCTGGCAACGGCAAGACGATGATGATTGAGCAGGTGTGTGCTGCGCTCAAGCGTGAGTTGGTTCGTGTGAATATCACCAAGCGCACCGATGAGTCTGACCTCATTGGTTCGTATGAGTTGATTGACGGCAGCACTGTTCGCCGCGAAGGTCCAGTGCTGACTGCGATGCGTCGTGGTGCTGTGCTTCTGCTCGATGAGTGTGACCTTGGCACCGAGGACATCCTCTGCCTTCAGCCGATTCTTGAAGGCAAGCCATACTTCGACAAGAAGACTGGTGAGGTTGTGCATCCTGCTGCTGGTTTCACGGTGCTTGCTACTGCAAACACCAAGGGCAAGGGCAGTGATGACGGTCGATTCATCGGCACGAACATTCTCAACGAAGCATTCCTTGAGCGTTTCGCTGTGACTGTTGAGCAGGACTATCCTCCTGCTGCCACTGAGCGCAAGATTCTTGAGAAGAATTTTGCTGAACTCGGCATCAATGATGATGTGTTCATTGAACGATTGATTACATGGGCTGAAGTCATCCGCAAGTCTTTCAACGACGGTGCGGTTGATGAAGTCATCTCGACTCGTCGTCTTGTGCATATCAGCAAGGCATTCTCTATCTTCAAGAATCGTTTGAAGGCAATCGAGATGTGCTTGAACCGATTCGACACGGACACCAAGACTGCGTTCCTGGATCTGTACACGAAGGTTGATGCTGAGGCAACTGCTCCAGTTGCGCCGAAGAATGATGTTCAGGTAGAAACGATGAATGACCCGAACAGTGGCAATCTTACCGTTCGCGTGACCAAGAATGGTCAAACACAAGAAGTGGTGATGACTGCCATGGATATGGTAGAGCATCAGGGTTCAGGATTGACTGAGCAACAGGTTATCGATCGAGTTGCCAAGACTTTGATAACTGCTCTTGATCGTGAAACCAATGATATGCCGTTCTAATGGAGACCGATATGAGTTTGCAAGAACAAGTCAATTATTTCTTGGATGAACTTCGCGAGTCTGGTGTGACGAATATGTTTGGTGCTGCACCGTACATCGTCGAAGAGTTTGGTGTGACTCGGAAGGAAGCCAAGAGTTTTTTGTTGAATTGGATGCAAACTTTTGAGGAACGGCATCCGCTGTAATCAAAAGTTTACTTTTGCCATTTGTTAGCATACAATGAATGATAATATAAAAATTATTGATAATTTCTTGACAAAAGAAATATTCCAAAGAATAAAGCATGTCTGTATACACAGTGCAGAGTTTCCTTGGTACTATAATGAGAGTGTGGTTTACGATGAAAAAATTCTTGGCAACTATCAGTTTACTCACATTTTTTATGAGAAATTGATTCCAAGAAGTAACTATTTTGATATGCTGCATCCTGTTATTGATAAACTTGGTGTGTTGTCTTTGATAAAAATTAAAGCAAACTTGGTGCCAAGAGATAAGAGTGTGATTGAGCATGGTTATCATACTGATGTTCCATCTCAAGGTGATCATAAAACTGCAGTATTGTATTTGAACACAAATGATGGATACACTGCATTTCGTGATGGTTCTAAAATTTCTAGTGTTGAGAATAGAATTGCAATATTCAGTGCTGATTTAGAACATACAGGCACAGGTTGTACAGATCAAAATTGTAGAGTTGTTATAAACTTTAATTATCATTAAGTTATCAATGATACTTTACTTTTGCCATTTGTTAGTATATAATAAATGGTATATCGCAAGGCAAGCCCCAACTTTGCGATATTATTGAAGGGGTGTTTTTGTGAAGGTATATTATATGTCTAATGCACTTAACTCGTTTGTGACTTATCTCGCCGATGGCAATCAGGTCACCAGCCGACAGGCTCGTAATCTGTTCAAGGTTGAGAATGTTGCCGACCTCGCTTATCGTGCACGCAATGAGGGTATCTCTGTATACACCAATCGCGTCACCAATTCGCGTGGTGAGAAGGTGTTTGCGTATCGCCTTGGCAATCCTTCGACTGCTTTCTCGAATTATCTCGAGCGCGGTCAGATTGCTCGTGCTCGCAAGACCCTCTATCGTAACGCCATCAGCGTTTCGATGAATGGCTAATCAGCCTGTTCTTAAAAACTAAAAAAGTTCTGTGGGGGTGCAATGCCCCCACAGTTTCATTTGTTTCGGAAAATACTGAGTTTGACATTGAATTCTTCTGGATATATAATATCATGAGCAGGAGAAAATTATGACCAAAGTAATTATCGCAAAATCAAAAGTTGATTGTGAACATCTACTAGGACAATTCTTAGATGAGTCGCATTTTGATACCATTATTGAAGAAGACACTGATTGTTATTTTCAAAGCGAAGATGAAAATAATATCGCATTCAAGTTTCGCAAAAATTATTTTAGCAAAGAACAACAAGAAGCAGCATATGCTGGGTTGCGCGAAGCAGCAACACAAACTCAGAATCGTGGACTTGCCGCTGGACCAAAGGGTGAGAAGTGTGGTGGTCGTGAGTGGGTGACAGAATTTCAGTTGCGTGTTCTTGATTTCATAAAGAAAGAACCAGAAAATGCAGTCATTGCAATTAATGTAAAAGAAGAAATTGAAAGATTGCGCGAGATGTACACTGATACAGAATCTGCTCGCGGTATGGTTTGGTTGAATTCAAAGGTCAAAGAGGATAATTTCGATTTTGAATCTTGGCTGAAAAAAGTTGTAAAGATGTCTGTCAAAGAACGCAAAGAAGAAGCACTCGGCGTTTCAGAAACTTATATATCAGATACAAGTTATGCCAATGTTGTATTCTCTGGCATTGCTGGATGGTTCGATCGTTATCCGCGCATTCCATATGGTCGCGCAACCGCTTATACACAACATTCATATGACAAATTCAAACTCTCGTTCCCGTTTCTACAAACGCTAGATCGTGGATTTGCTGAGTTACTTCCGACTCGTCATGCGGCTCAGAGAGAAGCAGCAAATAAAATCGATCCAGCATTCTTGGTTCCAGAAACTGTGTTTACAACAATCACTGTGAACAAAACTTTCCGCACTGCTGCACATCGTGATGCTGGTGACTTTTCAAATGGCTTGAGTAATCTTCTTGTATTGTCTAACAATGGCAACTATACAGGTGGATATCTAATTCTTCCAGAAGTTCGTATTGCTGTGAATGTACGTCCAGGTGACTTGTTGTTAGTTAATAATCATGAGTACATTCATGGCAATACACCTATTGAATTGCAAGATGATGTGGCTGAACGAATCAGTCTTGTATGTTACTTGCGCGAGAAGATGCTCGAACTTGGGAGCAAAGAGTATGAAGATCATCGATTTAATTATGTTGAGTCACGTCGAAAGAACAAGGAACACAGACTCCAACGACGTCTTTGGAACGGTATTTCCGAAGGAATGTGGGAAGAACAAGAGTGGTATGACTACTTGGAAAGAAATGGTGGAAGAGAGATGGTACAAAAATATCATCCGAAAGCATACGAAAAGATTTCTACCCTAGAAGATTTGTTCGCCTAATATGTGTGCTGTAATTGGTGCATTCCTAGAGAATCCAAGTTCTCGTGATTTGATCATGCTTGCTGATGTTTTTCGCGAGTCGAGTATTCGCGGATTGCACGCAACTGGTGTATCTTGGGTTCGGAACAATCGAGTTAACACAATGATTTCTGCAACTCCTGCAGGAAAATTCATTGAAGCATTTGATCTAAAAACAGCATTGAATGAAGACGGCAATCTATATCTAATTGGTCACTGTCGATATTCAACCTCTGATTTAAACTACAATCAACCACTTTGGGATGAAACTCTCTCGATTGTTCACAATGGCGTTGTAAGTCAAGAGATGCCAGAGAAGTGGAAAGATCTTTATGGTTATGATTGCAAAACTCGCAATGATTCAGAATTGATTCTTCATACAATCAAAGCAAAGAAGTCTCCGCTTGTAGAGTTTGCTAATGCTTCAATGGCAGTAATTGAACTCTATGCTGAAAAGAAATTGCGTTTCTATCGCAACGGAAAGCGTCCAATTTATTTTACTTCCTTGCCAAATGGCGGTATAATTACTTCAACGAAAGATATCGCCACACGCGCTGACTTGTCAGGTTCTATCGAGATTGATATGAATTCATATGTGACCATGGGCAAGGGTGTCTTTCGTAGAGAGTTTGTTCACATTGATAATGCAAGGGACTTACAGCATGTACAATAAAGAAACATTTACATACGGTGCTGAGATTGAGTGGGGTGATATTGACCGTCGAATGACGATTCCTCCGAATCTTGGTAAATGGGAATATGCTGAAACGGATATTGTCAATTTGCATCCTCCGTTTGAATATCGTGCATGTGATCCACTCGGCAAAGAGCCATGGATGGGTGGCGAAGTCAATATGATGCCAACTAAGACTTGGCAGGAACAAGTTGATCGTGTGATGAAACTCTATGAGATGTTTCTTGAATATGGAAATCAACCATCCACCTCATGCGTTAATCATGGTCACATTCATGTCTTTGTTCCAGGACTTAAGAACGATGTTGCTGCATTAAAACGATTGATTGCTTACATCAAAGCCAATCAACAAGACACCATTGATGCATGCTATGGCTTCTACGAAACAAAGGATATGAAGTCATGTGAAGGTGCCAAGATGTATTTGAAATACGATGGTGGTCGTCCAATGCCAGAGTATATGTGTGATAACATTATCAATCTTGCAACTGACTTTGATCACTTCATTAAACTGCATGCTGCTGGCAAAGATGGCGTATCAATGGGTCGCCCATTCCGTTATGCAATCAACACATACTGTATGAAGCATACTGGTACAATCGAGTTTCGTTGCTTTCGCTCAACAACTCGCCGTAATGAACTTGAATCGCAGTTTCGATTTGTAGAAAAGTTTATCGACGCTGCATTGAATGACGGACCCTCAGTAAAAGAAATTCTGGCAGGGGATAATTTCAGATTCCCTCCATTTATCTGGAATGTAAATGAGTATCTTGGTTGGATTCAAACCAAGTATCCAAAGGAACGCGGAGAAAAGAAACGCGAATTCCATGACGCTGCGTGAGACCACTCGCGGCGAATTTGTCGCACACATAACTGAAGACAAGGCTGATGCTTTTGCCAAGACTTTCGTCGCAAAAGCAGATATGCAACAACAATGGCAGTATTGTATCGGATATTGGGAAGGGACGGCGGAGCAGGAACTGGCAGGTGCGATCATCACAACTCGCTCAAAGAAAACCCCATATGTTTTCAATCTACAGTTATTGCATACATTTGCCAAACATCGCCGCAAAGGTGTTGCAAGAGTTCTAACTCAAGACTCTCTCGATCGTGCGCAAGGTCTTGGCACCAGTTACTATCGCGTTTCAGCCGAGCCTGATGCAGTTGTATTCTACGAATCAATGGGATTCAAATTCTTGGGAAAACAAAAGAGCGGATGCTCTCTCAGTATGTTCAAGATAAATGGCAAGAATTTCTCCGATGGAATCTATGATCTCACCGATCCTGTGATAAATGCAGCAGTGTATAAGAAGGGAAAAGGTGGGTGTGTACAAGTTTATTAAAATTGCTGTTTACTCTTGTTATGAAATAGTCTATACTATATCTGTTGCTACCAATAACGGTGCAACATTAACCTAATATGGCATAATGTTATTTGCCGAGGAGTTTGATATGTTGACTAGTAAGAAGTGTTATGTTTATGGTTTCCGTAATATCGAAAACGGAATGATGAATATTGGCTATAAGTCTCCCAAGACTGATAGACCCGATTATATTTCATCGATCAGTAATCCCCAATTCTGGGAAGATTACTATAAAGGAAAAGTTGAAAAGTCTTTGCTGTTTGAAGGCAATGCATTTCAAGATGATCTTGCTCAAACGATTGAGTGGTTTGGTCTTGACTATGGTATGTCTTGGGATAAGAGCAAATTCTATAATAAGTCAAACAATGCTCATTGTGTTGATGAGTCATTGCTCACTGTTGAGCACAAACAACTAGTTGTTGATTGGATTGAAGGTCGCTCAGATGGCATTAAGCCAGTTGATAGATTTCTTCAAGATAAAGCAACTGTTACTGCGATCCATAATGCAATCAAGTCTGGGCATTATAAAGTTGTTCTTGATCCTGTCAAAGTTGTTCACGGATATGAGCGTAATCAGATTCGTGTTGAACAAATTGATGTGAATCATGTTCGTAAAATTAAATCGCGTTTCGATCAAAATTCTAAAGACGCATGGGAATGGTTGTTGAAGGACCCTGTTGTCGTTGTTGTCTCTAGTAATAAAGACAAAGTTGTAAACACAGTTTTGAACGGTAACAATCGTCTCGAAGCAGTGTCAAAAACAGGTTTGAAAGAAATTCCTGTCGTGTATATTAACGAGACAGAGTTTGGTGCTGACGAAGAAACTCGTCTATCAAACTATGATCTTTTTGGTATGCTTGAGAACAAGGAAGACTTTATTGTTCGAAAGACGAATACAGATGCTGATATTAAGCGAAACATTAATAACTTTTTGGTTCGCGAGGGGATTGATCTTTCTGATCCACTGGCAGTTGATAGTGCTCGTGAATTGATCTATGAGCGATTCTCTTTGATCACTGAAGACAAGAAGAAGTTGAATGGTATTTTTCGTTCAATTCTGAATGACTTTGAAACGCAACAAAATGCGTTGAAGTATCAGGATAATCTAATTGCTTATGATGATCAGTGGTTGAATAACCACAAAGTCAAGAAGTATGAACTCAAAGGCACTGCCGCGATTCATGCGACTGCTTCCAAAGCAGAACATGCTGTGGCTCTTGGCTATATTGTGCACCGTATGTATAATGTGAAGAAAAAGAAAGGCGCGATTGTTCTCTACTTCAAGAACAAAAACGAACTTGCGATTGAAGACCAAGAGAAGCATATTGATAAACTTCGTGATATGATTAACTATATGCAACTTGATATTACTGTTGATGTCCTCCCTGCGTTCAATAACTAAAGAGAGGCGTGAGCAATTCATACGCTGGTACTCATGGTCGCTGAAATTCGGCGACTGTGACCCAGCAGTGTGGTGCACTAACTATCTCCACCAGCGATACGAACACAATGACGAAGAGCGATTGTGGTTTGCGTGGTTGTATGGTAACACCTATCAACTACCAACTGCATGGGTTCTCAAGAATGAGTTCCCAGATTATGAACTCGCCACTGTGGATCGTATTCGCTGGTGGAATAGTCACAATTACAAGAGACTGAGATACCAAACAGATACAAAGTGGAACAAGGGTCATTTGCCAGCCATGTTCGAATCTTATCAAGAGTTTATTGGCAATCGCACACAAAGAGAAGTTTTGGAGAGTTATTATGGAGACAACGAAGAGCAAACTTTTAACAGCCTTTGGAATAATCTTAAAGGAAGTCTTTATAAATTTGGTCGTTATTCCACTTGGTTTTATCTTCAGCATCTCACTCATACTGCTGGCATTAAGTGTATACCTACTAGCCTCATGCTGGACGATTATTCTGGCTCTCGTTCACATCGTAATGGTTTGCTTCTTGCCCTCGGCGAAGATGACAAATACGATAAACAACTTACTGCAGCAGAATATAAGTCTCTTGAGGCTAGATCGCGAGACATACTTGAGGAGACGCGATCTAGATACCCCGACTTGCTAAATCAAATTGATTTCTTCACGATGGAAACTTGCCTTTGTTCATTCAAGAAAATCTTCCGTGAACACCATGGGCGATATCTTGGTTACTATCTTGATCGTCAGTCTGAAGAAATTCAGCAAGCAGAGAAAGATGGATGGACTGGCATTGAGTGGAATGTTCTTTGGCAAGCAAGAAACGAAACTCTTGATTCAAGGCTTGCGATTCGTAATGCCACAATCAACAAAGAAAAGTTTACTTCTTATGTAAGAAGTGGTAGAATAGATCGTCTAGATTGGATGTTCTCAGATGAAAACCCAGTACAACAAGGACTAGAAGCATTATGGTAAAAGTAATTGCAATGGGTGGTGAACCAGCAACAGGCAAGACCACTCTGATGTTTAAATTGATTTCAATGGCTAACGATTGGCAGGTTGTTAAGCCACAAAAACTTCTTGATGCAATGTATTCCAAGAAACTCAATCTTTATATTCTTGGCAAGTATGCAGATGATGGTAACGTGTTTCAAGGAACAGATCGGTTGAGCATGGCAGTGCAGCCTGATGCTGAGAAGTTTTTCAGCACTCTTGAATATGAATCAAATGCAAATGATCATTCAGTGAATGTAATCTTCGAAGGTGATCGTTTATTCAATGGTAAACTGCTGGATAAACTTTCGGAGTGGTTTCCAAATTCATATAAGGTTCTTGTTCTGACCGCATCTCATGGAACAAAAGAACAACGTCATGTAGATCGAAAAGATGATCAAGATGATAAGTTTAAGAATTCTCGTGCGACAAAAATCTCCAATATCATGGGTTCGCTAACGCTCATGGACTATATAGAGACAATGGTCAACGAAAATCTCGATGATCAGGCAAAGATCATTGACTATATTAGAAAATTTTACAACTGGAGTGAATAATTATGCAGTTAGAAGTCTCTGTAGAAGAACTACGCAAGAATAAACTATTTGTTGCAACCCCAATGTATGGCGGCTCTGCACATGGCATGTATGTAAAGTCATGCCTTGATCTTCAATCTGTTTGCACACAGTATGGCATTGAAGTTCGATTCTCGTTTATCTTCAATGAATCTCTCATTACTCGTGCTCGCAATTATCTCGTAGATGAATTCCTTCGTGCAGAAGGTTTTACGCATCTTCTCTTTATTGATGCTGATATTCATTTCGATCCACGCGATGTAGTTGCATTGCTTGCCTTGAATAAGGATGTCATTGGTGGACCATATCCAAAGAAGTCCATTAAGTGGGGTGCTGTAAAGGAAGGTGTCAAGCGTCATCCTGACATCACTCCTGGCGATATGGAAAAACTTGCTGGCGATTTCGTTTTCAATCCAGTTCCTGGCACCGAGAAATTCTCTGTTGCTGAACCAGTTGAAGTTCTCGAGATTGGTACTGGCTACATGATGGTCAAGCGTGAGGTATTCCCAAAGTTTGCTGAAGCATATCCACAATTGAAGTATCGTCCAGACCATGTTGGTCAAGCCAACTTTGACGGCTCGCGTTACATCCATGCGTACTTCGATACTGTCATTGATACAAAGGAAAATGGTGGTCGTGGATCAGATCGTTATCTGTCTGAAGACTATATGTTCTGTCAGTGGTGGAGAAATATCGGTGGTCAGATTTGGTTGTGCCCATGGATGAAGACGCATCACGTCGGTACATATGCATTCACTGGTGACATGCCAGCCGTTGCAAACTTCGTCGGATCTCTATAATCCTATATGATTGTTGGACTCGTTGGCTTCATTGGAGCAGGGAAAGGTACAGTCGCGGATCTCTTGGTTGAGCGACATGACTTTTCCAAAGAAAGTTACGCAAACAGTCTCAAGGATGCATGTTCAATCATCTTTGGTTGGAATCGCGAAATGCTCGAGGGTAACACTCCAGAATCTCGAGCATGGCGCGAGCAAAAAGATGAGTGGTGGTCAAACAAACTTGGTCGTGAATTCTCACCAAGATTGGCACTACAACTGATGGGCACAGAGGCAGGACGGGATGTTTTCCATCCTGACCTCTGGGTTCATACTGTAATGCGTCGCTGTGAACAAGCACCCTGGAACAATTATGTGATTGCTGATGTGAGATTCCCAAATGAAATCAAGGCTATTCGAGATTCTGGGGGACGTGTTGTTCGCGTTCGTCGTGGTCCTGATCCTGAGTGGTATGATCTTGCTCGAGACTGCAATCTGGGACGCCTTCAACAAGAAGTAATGCGCAACGCATATCCAGAAGTTCATTATTCAGAATGGGCTTGGATTGGTTCAGAATATGATATTGTTATGGACAATAATTGTTCATTAGATGAGTTGAAGACAAGGGTTGACAATTTAGTTGATTCGTTATATAATAATCGTGTTGAGCAAATTGAGGATGTTAAATTATGAAACTTTCTGAAAACACCGTACAAATTCTAAAGAACTTCTCTGGTATCAATCAGAGTCTACAATTCAAAGAAGGTAATACTTTGAAGACCATTTCTGGTCTCAAGACTATCTTTGTTGAAGCAACTGTCAATGAAACTTTCCCAAAAGAGTTTGCATTGTATGATCTAAACAAACTTCTTGCAAAGGTTTCTCTGTATAAAGATGCAGAGTTGGGTTTTGATGACGACAAGTTGACTATCAATACTGAGAACAAAAAGAAGTCTGATTATATCAAGTATTGTTCACCGAAGGTTATTGTAACTCCACCAGAGAAGTCAATCACATTTGGTGATCCAGATTGCTCATTCAGTCTATCTCAAGAAGATCTTGATTGGATGCGCAAGAGTGCTGGTATCTCTGGTTCGCCAAACTTCGTATTTGAGAGTGATGGCTCAGTTATCAACTTTATTGCAACTGATATCAAAGATGATTCTGCTGACCAATCTAAGATTGAGATTGGAACCAGCGATGGTAAGAAGTTCCGCGTAGTAATGAAGGTCGAAAACTTCAAACTTCTTGATGGTTCATATGATGTTTCTATTGCCAAAAAGGGTATGGCGCGATTCAAGCATAAGACTGTCGATATCGTTTACTATATCGCAATTGAAGCCGCAAACTCGACTTTTGGTGAGGAATAATTATGGCTATTGATAAAGCAAAGGTTCTGGGATGCCTCCAGGAAATCTCAAACTCGTTGACTCGTATTGAAGCCGAACGAGATTTGATTCGTGAGATCCTTGCGAAGATGCAGGATGAGTGCGAGATTCCAAAGAAGTTGGGTCGTAAACTGGCAAAGACTTATCACAAGCGTAATTATGAGGAGGAAGTTGCAGAGCAGACTGACTTCCAGACCATTTACGAAAACGTGGCTAAATAAGTCTATTGGGGTGCGGCTTTCTTGCCGACGGTACTATCCGCCAGACTGCTCATCGTGAGGGTTCACCTCCTCCACCCCATCTTCTCTTTTAGGAATATATTATGCATAAATCTGAATTGCCTATTCTAATCGTAATTCTGTTGACCGCAATTTTCGCTCTTGCGAACACATACTTCCATTGGATTCCGTATTCTGCACCTCCAGTCATGTTGATGATTGGGATCGCATTATATTCGTTATGGGAGCATAAACGTGGCAACAAGACGTAATTTTTTCAAGTATCTTGGACTTGCTGGTGGTATTGCTGGTGGTGGCGTAGTTGCCGCCGCAGCCGTTTTACCAGATTCTGAAAAAGCAAGGTGTATCAAGGAAATTGAATCTACTGGTTACAATGGCAAATTAGCCATTGGTGCTGAGTATGGTGAACTGCTTCCGACAGAACCTAATACATTCCGTTTTGGATCGCAGTTTGTTCCTGGAACTGAACGACATGTAAAGGCAAGTATGACCGTCGGACCAGATGGCGAGATGTACTTGTATACAAACGGTAAATGGCGTAGAATAGTAACTGAGTGACAAGGAGTTTTATATTATGGTTGAAGCATTGTGGGTTGAAAAATACCGTCCTCATACTATTGCCGATTGTATCCTTCCTGAGGAATACAAGTCCACTTTTCAGTCGTATGTAGATCGCAAGGAGATTCCCCATCTTCTTCTCTGCGGTGGACCAGGCACTGGTAAGACTACGGTTGCACGTGCGTTGTGTGATGAAATTGGTTGTGACTATTTGATGATCAACGGTTCGGATGAGTCAGGTATTGATACCTTCCGAGTCAAAATCAAGAACTACGCAAGTTCAATGTCTCTTGGCGGTGGTAAGAAAGTCATCATTATCGATGAAGCAGATTATCTGAATCCAAACTCAACTCAGCCAGCCATGCGTGCTGCGATGGAAGAGTTTGCTCATAACTGTACTTTCATCATGACTTGTAATTATAAGAATCGCATCATTGAACCACTGCATTCTCGCTGCGCTGTCATTGAGTTTAAACTTCGTAAGGAAGATAAACCCAAGATGGCAATGGCATTCATGAAACGCGCAGCAGAGATTTTGGCTGTTGAGAAAATCCCATACGATAAATCAGTTCTTGCAGAAGTTGTAAAGAAACACTTCCCTGACTATCGTCGAGTGTTGAATGAACTTCAGCGATACTCTGTTAGCGGCAAAATTGACTCTGGCATTCTCACTAGCATTGCTGATGTGTCATTAAATGATTTGATTACATCGCTCAAAGATCAAAACTTCGGAGCAATGCGTAAATGGGTTGCCGACTTTGGTGGTGATGATCCTGCAAAAATCTATCGTAAGATCTATGATAGTTTATATGATGTGATGGATAAGTCTACGATTCCAAATGCAGTTTTGATTCTCGCAAAATATCAGTATCAATCTGCATTTGTTGCTGATCAGGAACTGAACCTCACCGCATGTCTCACTGAGATGATGGTGGAGTGTAAGTTCAATGGCTGATCTCTTCAAAGAAATTATTCCGTCTATTCTACAGACGAAAGAGTATGCTCTCCTAACAGAACAGGATGAAAAGTCATACTCATCATTTATGGTTAATCGTGCACTTTCGTATCATAGAGACACAGTTCTCTGGGCGAACGAAATGAATCGATTTACGACTCTTGATAACAAACTCAAATATGACTTTCTCCTAAATATTATAAGAGCCCAAAAGCGTCCATATTCAAAGTGGCATAAAAAGGCTTCAAGTAGTGATTTGAGTGTTGTTAAGGAATACTATGGATACTCCGACGCGAAAGCCGAGGAAGCATTAAAGATCCTCTCCGACGACCAAATCACCGAAATGAAAAAACAGTTATATAAGGGTGATTGATCATGGTCGAAAAATTAGTAGAAGTCACATTAGAAAAGCAAGACGACTTCCTCAAGGTTCGCGAAACTCTTACACGCATCGGAGTCGCTGCAAAGAATGATAACATTCTTTATCAGTCTTGCCATATTCTCCACAAACAGGGAAAGTATTACATTGTCCACTTTAAGGAACTATTTGAGTTGGACGGAAAGCCAAGCAATATGTCAGACAATGACATTCAGAGACGCAATACAATCGCGAATCTAATGGCTGAATGGGGGCTCGTCAAACTCGTGAGTCCAGAAAAAACAAAAGACAATGTTGCGCCACTATCACAAATTAAGATTCTTCCGTTCAAAGATAAGAATCAGTGGCAATTGGTTTCTAAGTATACAATCGGTAAGAAAAAGAAGGATACTGTATGATCTATTTGAGTGTGTATAGACTTCGTGATGATTTATTATTACCAACATACGGAACCACTTTAGCAAACTGTTTTGACTTATCATTCCAACCAACAAGTAATGTTGTTACTGGATATGATTCATTCAACTCACCCATAGAACGCGAAGTAAACTCATTTGGAGAAATCTCCATTTATCCTGGAGATCGCTTGTTAATTCCGACAGGCTTGATCTTTAAGATTGATCATCGCAAGACAATCGAAACATACGCTGACATCTCACGTGCAGAACTACCGCTACAAAATCATAGCATTCGTTTGCATCCTCGCTCTGGTCTTTCGCTTAAGAAAGGATTGATCCTAGCGAACTGTGAAGGTATTGTTGATGTTGATTATCAAGAGGAAGTATTTGTGCTCTTAACAAATGCATCAAAGATGCATGCAACAATTCGAAGAGGCGATCGTATCGCTCAAGGTGAAGTTGTTTGTAACGAACCATTTCATATTGCAGTGTGTAACACATGTCCAACAAAACACTCTGAGCGTGCTGGCGGATTTGGCTCAACTGGAGTTTCTGCTGAAACTCCTCCCATGGAGGAATGGACAGTAGACGGACCAACAAATTTTGGCTAAATAGAATTGGATGCCCATAAGGGGTCCATAACTATAAACTTGCTTAAAAAGGAGTAATACAATGACTAATATCACTGCACTTGCATCATCATTCGATCGCCTTCTTCCAACCGCTCTTGGGTTTGAAAATGCGTTCGCCGCTCTCGACAATGCGGCTCATCTCGTGACAGCAACATCTAATGCCTTCCCACCTGTGAATGTCGTCAAGAAAGACGAATACAATTTTGTCGTGGAATTGGCAGTTGCTGGCTACAAACAAGATGAGATTGAAATCACTGCTGAAAAAAACTCACTCAAAGTTACAGGCAAAAAGACAGACGAAGACACTCGCGAATATCTTGTAAAGGGTATCGCTGGTCGTAAGTTTGCTCGTCAATTTGTATTGTCTGATACAGTAGTGGTTCGCGATGCTAACCTTGCTGATGGCATTCTTTCCATTGAATTGGAAAATGTCATTCCTGAAGAACAGAAACCTCGTAAGATTACCATTAAGTAAACATTGAGAACTATATTATGATTCGTGATGAACTCTCGTGGGATGAATTGTTTATCTTACAGGCTTCTCTGATCGCTCAGAAAAGCAAGGACCCGTCGACAAAAGTCGGCTGCGTGATCGTCAATGATGACAATGTCATTTTGTCGACGGGTTTTAATGGATTCCCTCGCGGCATTGAAGAAGATTGGAAAGATCGTTGGAAGCGTCCAGAAAAGTATCACTGGGTTGAACACGCTGAACGCAACGCAATCTTCAATGCTGCTCGCGTTGGTGTATCACTCAACAACTCACGCGCATACCTAAACTGGGAACCAAAGCCATGCGCTGATTGCACACGCGCATTGATTCAAGCAGGAATCAAGGAAGTCATCGGACCGAATCGCCCATTTGCTGGCGTTGGTGCTGGTAAGCACTACTCAATAGAACACGCCGAACAGATGCTCCGTGAAGCAGGAGTCCGAGTACGCTATTTCGACCTTCCCCCAGAACTCGGGGAACCCTCATTTTAGGACCGCTCTCTCGCCTTTCTCCTCGGCGAGACAAGAGCATGTAAGTTGTTGATTTTACAAGAATTTCTTCTGTTGTAAATTCCTGTGTTCTATACGATAATTGTTGTATGAGACATTATCACTTTATAGACGGTCAGAAAGACAAGTTCGGTGCATATCACGTGCTCTGGCACACAGGGAATTATTGTTACGAAATTGAATGTCGCTCGACAGGCAACAAAATCCCCCTTGAAAACACGTCCTTCGAAGAGGCGAAAGAAGCCTTTAGAGACGTGCTTGTAAGTTATTGATTTTATTCGACTTTTTACTATTGCTATTTTCAATGGAAAATGCTATAATAGTCTTATGAAATATGAAATCGAAATTAAAGTAGGTGACGTGGTCAAGAGTCTTGACTTCGTTGGTCATGATGATTGCTACATGGTTGGTCTTGTGACCGCTGTGCTTTCTGATGGTACGTTCCGTGCCAAAACTATTAAGCGTGTGTGGCTTGGTCAGGTTGATAAAAGATTCAAATCTGACACTTTTGTCGCTCCGCTTCCTGGTCATCACTTTGCTGATGATCTGATGTTCCCTCGCGTGCAGGTGGTTGCCTAATGAAAACTCCAGATTACGAAATGTTCACCGCTGAGGGCAATGCTCTTGTTAACGGTGTCGTGCAGGCTGCGAAAGTCTCGGGCATGCAATGGGATCGTGTCTATTCGATGCTCGAGAAAATCTCAGAGATTGATGGGTTTCGTGAGGCAACTGACACTGCCGTTCGCGATAGCGTCTGGGTTGCTTTGACGATGGCTGACTATGAACGTCGAGTGGAGAACATCTAATGAATATTGATCGTCGTCATGGTGGTCCGTATGACCGTGGTTCTGCTGATAGTTACTACCGTCGTCCTCGTCGCCCGCACTTCTTCACAGAGGCAACATATGCCAGTGATGAGATTGAAGAGCGTTTCATGACCAAGCAGCAGATTGCTGAGTACAATCTTGGTTTTGATGACAACGAAGCGTCTGGTTCTTTCAAAGATTGGGGTTGATATGAAAAAGCAAACTGAAACATTGTTGAGTGAAGCGATTGATTTAGTGGATGCTGCTGATCATCTTCTTGCGAATACAATGACGCAGTATGATCTGAGTGCGAAAGATTGTTATGATCTTGCTGAGAAACTTGAGCGTGCTCGCAATCTTCTTTTGGTTGTTGGCGACCGCAAGTATCAAACTGAGTTGAACAAAATTCCGTTACCTGAAGGAGTACCATTCTAATGGGATTTTTCAAAGATGTTGAGATTGATGTCATTGATATGTTTCACAGCGATGGCATGAAGGAAACTGAGATTGCCACTTCGCTGGGAATTTCTCTGACGCAGGTTCATGAGATTCTCGCAGCATATGATCGCCGCGATGATGATGCTGACACTGATGAAGAAATTGTCAGTTATGATGAACTGCAGTTTGATCCAAATGAAATTGATTATAACTCGGAGCATTACTAATGGCTGATACAGATATGTCAAAGATTGTTGAGTTGAGCCGACAACTTGAAGCAATGGGTTGCGCTGTTGTGGTCTTCACTGAAGAAGAATTGCGTGGTGCCCGACCAGATCTTGTTCAAGATCGTTTGATTGAACTTGGTTGGGATGTGATTGATGTTCTTGCAACTGAGCCAGACCAAGATCGTTTGACTGAAGAAGATTGGAATTGGGCAATCAAATGAGTGATCCATATATTGCTTACATGGCTGGGTTGTTTTGTGGCATTGCTTTAGGTATACTCATCTGTATCCCAACTCGAAAGAAGGATCGTTACTATTATGATGACAAATGAATATCGTCGTTCTGTTCTGGCACCAAAGCCAAGAGTTCCGTTTGATCCGCGCAATAAGAGCCACATGCTTGATTTTGCTCGGTTTGTGAAGTATAATAATTGGAAAGATGGATGTTCTTATTTTCTTGAAGATCCATATACGGATATTCCGACCATGATTCGCGCTAAAATTGCATCAGCAGTTGTTGGTACGTTTGCGGAGAAAGTCTAATGGAAATTGTTGCATTAATTACTTTTGTTCTATTGATTTTGAGTTCAGTCTGTTTCGTTTATGCTTGGTATCAATTGCGTCGAGCGCAAGAGCATATTCGAGAAGCAATTAAGATTTGTGAAGATGCAGTTAAGTCGCTGCGTGCTGGAGGTCCGTGATGTCTGAGGGTGATTTTGAAGTGATGCCGAGAGGCACAATGGAAGAGTTGCGTGTGTTGCGCAGGTTTGTGAATGAAATGATTGCTTTAAGTTCAATTCATGATATGCCTGTGCCTCATGAGATGCGCACAAAGATAAACGAAGTTAGTCGCTTCTATAACGAACACGTGGAAACTTATCCTCTATGATGATTTATTGTGCTGCGCGTTTCAAACCCAAAAAGAAGCGCAAGGTCAAAGGTGTAATTGCCAAGAAATATAGCAGATCGTCTGCAATTCTTGGTGTTGAGAAATTGCCGACTTTGTCATATGGTGCTCGTGTTGGCGCTGATGTTGCGCGTTCTATTCAGTCGCTCGATACCAATCTTGCATATACTGAAAAGCGAGAAAGCATGAAGTATACTGGCACCCTTGTGAAGGGTATTGCGACGATGCATAAGTCAAATGCTGTGCCTGTGATTGATGAGGAACAGATGAAGGATATTTCTAGAATGAGACGAGGATGATCGGCAAAGTTCTCTGTCTTGTTGGACTACATAAATGGGTAGGGCTGTGGCGACCAAGTCGCTGCAGTTTTTATCCATTTGATATTTTGGTGAATAAAACTTGTGACCGTTGCGGGAAAGTTGTTGTGCCGAAACAACCAACTCGCCCATCTGATGAAGAGGAATAACTTATGTCTAAGATGAAATTTGAATTTCAAGGTGCGCTCTCTAATGGTGCTTTCTATGACAAAAATTCTACGAAGTCTATTGTCATGGAATTGAACGATGATAATCTGACCATTCCAGAAATTTTAAATGAGTTTCAAAACTTCTTGCGCGCTGCTGGCTATTATTTTGATGATAGCGCAGAATTGAGTGTGGTCAATCCTAAAGATGATTGGGAAAGTGAGTGGACAACTGATGGCTGGGATGATCGTACAGAGGAAGATGAAGGTAAAGTAGTCTCATTTGACTCTGAGAAGTCAAGTAAGTATAATTTTAGTGATGAGGAAATTACTGCTGAGATTATTCGCCTTCGCGATAGCACTCCAGGATTGAGTGAGGAAGGATATGAGATGGCTGCTTGGCACAATCTTGCCAAGAAAGTAGATGGGGAGGTATAAGTCATGCCAGCAAAAGTAGGTTTGAAAGGACACGGCAAGGGTCGTTGCAAATTAGGCTCAAAGAAACGCAAAGCACGTCGTAAGAATCGAAATGCGTGATTTGATTCTTGGTTTATTGCTCACAGGGGTTCTCTTCATCGGAATCATATTTCTGGTGAAGTTCCTCTGTGAGGCTTTTGCTTGGCTTCATGAGAAAACAAAATGAAGATTTCAATCGGTAAATATCCGAAGAAAGGTGAACAGAAAGTTTCTGTTCGTATCGATCCATGGGACACTTGGTCTATGGATCGTACACTTGCACTCATCGTTCATCCGATGCTCAAGCAGTTACACAAGACTAATCACGGTGCACCCTGTACTGACGATGACGATGTTCCTGAGCATCTTCGTTCTATCAATGCCAAACCAAAGAAGAATGAATGGGATACCGATGAGTTTCATTTCAAACGTTGGGATTGGATCATGAAAGAAATGATCTGGGCATTCGGTGAACTTGCCCGAGATCGCGACCCAAACTTCTGTATCAAGAAAGGTAAATACAAATGGGTACAGAAAGAAGGTGAAGACTGGAGCGAAAGAGTGACTCTTGTCGAACCCATTTATGATATGGAAAAGATGAAAGCATATCATGCTCGCAAGAAGAATGCCTTCCGCTTGTTTGGCAAATATTACGAAAACCTATGGGATTAATTTATGCAACCAGAAGTAAAAATTTATACAACCAGAAACGGAACGCAATATGCTTTGTTTGCGCAACCAGAGATAATCTCTGATGAAATTCGAAGAAGCCAATATTGGAATATCTATAACCTAGAAGTTGCTGATATCATATTGAGCGAAAGCAGCGGCAAGCGTGTCATCGATGTTGGTTCTGGTCTAGGTTCATTTACAATCCCTCTTGCAATTAAGTATCTACAGCAGCATATCTTCGAAGCATTTGAGCCTGTTCCTGCAATTAATGAACAATTGAATACAAATGTTTTATTGAATAGATTAGATAATGTTCGCTGTCACAGAATCGGTGTTGCTGATAAAAATGAAGTTGTTGATCATGCTATATTCGATCTGGCTGCTGTTAATCATGGCGCATTTTCTTTTTTGATTGATAGTTATACAAACAGAAACATTCCAATTCCAAACGAAGTTGATGTATATGAATTGAGAACGCTCGATGACTATCGTTTTGGTAATGTTGGGCTGATTAAGGTCACAGTTTCTGGTATGGAACTTGAAGTTCTGAGGGGTGCTAAAACCATCATTGAAAACAATCAGACTCCGCCACTGATGATTGAGTGTTGGAGTGATGAGTGGTATAAAGAACGAAAAGAGGCAATGATTGAAATTATAAAAGAATGTGGATATAAGCAAGTATTGCTTCGAAGAAACTTTATATTTGCGTTTAATGATATCAATTTGTTCAAGAAAGTGGAGCAGAGAATTAATGAACAACTGCCTGGTAGCAGAGTGGTGTTCAAGTGAAAGTTTCTATTATAACACCAACAACTGGAAATCCATATCTTGCTGAGTGTATCACATCGGTAAGGGCGCAAACATATAAGAACATCGAACATATCGTAGTTGTTGATGGTCGTGAGAGATGGGAAAGAGCAGAAGAAATTTTAACTGCTGCTGAGTTTCCGAATGGAGTGAATGAACATGTTTGCGTCTTACCATATCCTACAGGCACTAATCGTTATAACGGTCATCGTGTCTATGGTGCTGCTACTTATTTCGCAGATGGTGATTATCATATCTGGTTAGATGATGATAATGCAATTGAACCAGATCATGTTGAGAATCTCGTAAAATTAGTTCAAGAAAAGAATCTAAGTTGGGCGTTTTCGCTAAGAAAGATTATAGATAAAGATAGTAACATCATTTGTTTAGATGATTGTGAGAGTCTTGGTCTTTGGCATTCAATCCTCAGCCCGAATGATTTCTTTGTTGATGTTAACTGTTACTTTGTGAAGAAAGAAGTGGCAGTTGGTATGTCACCTGTTTGGTATCGCAAATTCCGAGAACCAGGTCAGATGGAAATTGATCGCGCTATTGCCTCCGTTCTAATGGCAAAACAAAACAATCTAAAGTATGATTGTACTCGCGATTACTCTGTTAAATATAGAGTCGGCAATACGGGGCTATCAGTTCAAGGAGAGTTCTTTCTCCGTGGAAATGAAGCAATGTTAAAAATTCATAACGGAAAACTTCCTTGGAAAAATAATGGCTAAAAATATCAGTAATCATATTCATACCGCAGACCCATATGAAGGTCTAGATGTTCTTCCCTTAGACGCACAGGGATGGAATTCTGATGGCGAATCATTTAGTAATGCAATAGAAGCAACCAACGCAAAGACAATCATAGAAGTTGGTACTTGGAAAGGTGGCTCTGCATTTACCATGACTGAAGCAGCCTTGAGTTTAGGAATTTCTCGAGATGAACTTGAGATTGTTTGTGTTGATACTTTCTTGGGTTCATTTGAACATTATACAACGATGTGTACATTTCAGCCAGGAAATGGATCTAAGAAAAATGGACGCCCCACAATTTATGAACAATTTCTTTCAAACGTGGTTCATAAAGGCTACAAAGATGTTATAACACCATTTCCCGTTGACTCTGGTAATGGTGCTCTTGCTCTTAAGCACTGGAATGTTCAGGCAGATTTAATCTATATCGATGCTGCGCATGATTATGAATATGTAAAGATCGACTTCTTTCGTTATTCAGAATTATTGAGAGAAGGTGGATATATACTCATTGATGACTGGCATCATAATCCTATCAAGACTGCTGCAAAAGAAGTGTTTGGTGATAAGGTTTTTGATTATTATGGGAAGGCTGTGTGGATCAAGTAACAAAATATATTGAAAGAGTCGAGGCGGCTCTTAATTGCGCCAATACTAATCAAACAAAATTGACTGAGAAGCAACTCAAAAAAGTCAAAGGTTTGTCTGGCGAAAAAATTCGAATTCTTTTAAATGAACTTATTAAAGAAGATACCAACTATCTCGAGGTTGGTACATTTACTGGTTCAACCTTTATCAATGCGATGTATGGCAATAAACCAAAGTCTGCATTTGCAGTAGATTCTTTCTCTGCAAAGGATAGTTGGGAAATGGATATGAAGGTTGATGTAGAGTATTCTGGAATCAAAGTCAAAAATGCATTGTTTCTTCACTTCCTAGAAAACTGCGAGAATAATAACATAACAGACTTCACCTGCATCCAAGGTGATTGTTTTGATCTGCTTCCACCCGATAAGTTTGACATTCGCGACATCAACACTTATCTCTTCGATGCTGGTCATACAAAAGAAGATCACACTAAAGCAATCACATACTATGTGAATACTCTATCGGATGTTTTCATTTACATTGTTGATGACTGGAACACAGAAGCGGTGCGCGAAGGTACAAGAGCAGGGTTCGAATCTGCTTTTATTAAGGTCCATAAAGAATGGGAAATGTTTGGAAATATACAGATGATAGATGGCAATAGACACCATGATCCAGACTGGTGGAATGGATATTATGTTGCTGTTTGCGAAAAACCATTTGGGTTCGTTTACCCTGAAGAGGATCTTGAAGATAAACCTTTATGGGTAACAATTTCTGGAACTATTGGAGAAATGTAAAATGTTTAATCCGTGCATCGCATCGATATTCATGAACAATATCGATCAAAAAATTGTTGCTCTACAAAAACAAGTTGTAGAAAAATATAACGTATCAAAGATCCCTCATTATCATATCTACACTGAAGCAAATCCAGGTTACACCATGGATAAACTTGTTGATATGTTAGAACAGAAAGGTCATGATGCAATCATGTTCTTAGATATTGATTGTTTGCCACTTGAAAACAATGCGCTCAATTATTTCTTCGAACGAGCCTACATGGGAAAGATAATTGGTGATGCTCAGCGTAGTAACCATATTCAAAATGATCAGCATGTATTTGCTGCTCCGCATAACGTAACATTCACAATTGAAATGTATCGTAAACTTGGCAATCCTTCGTTTATGCCAAACTATCGCGGTGATGTTGCAGAAGAGTTGACTTTTAAAGCCAGAGAGAGTAATATACCTATTGAGATCATAATGCCATTGCGTTATGATGCACCACCGATTCGTATGGCATGGGAATCGAAAGATTCTCCACCGTATTGGGATCTTGCAGATGGTATGCCAAAGTATGGCATTGGTACGACATTCGGTCTTACAAATAAAGATGGTACAACATTGGATCTGTTTTGGCATATGTACCAGAGTTTTCATCCAGGACAGAATGAAAGATTTACAAAGAAATGTGAGGAACTTTTAAATGGCTAATCGTAGTGACTTTTTTAGTGCAAAACTTCCGCGTCAATGGAAGCGCATTCTTGCCATGGGGCAAACTTATGGATGGGATGGCGATGAACACAATCGCGGTAATCTTAAAAATCTCATGATTCAAGCGCATGCTAATCATGTTGCATTTAAGATGAAGCGTCATAGTACAGAGAATCGTGACGCGAGTGATGGTGAATAATGAACTCTCTTGCAGAACTTCGTGATTTCCTTTCTACAAAGGAAATACAAATTAAAGAGTTCGGTGGTTGGTATCTAAAAGTTGGTAAAGATACTTGGACAATGCTTGATGGTGTTTATTATAGAAACAATCTTCCGCAAAGTCTAAAAGATAAAACTGTATTTGATTCATACACAAAGGTAAAACAAAATGTCGAACATCAAAGCAATGAAACTCGTAAGTGGCGAGGAATTAGTAGTAGAAATTACAAATGAAGAAGGTGATCTAATCACTTTCAAGAATCCTGTTGCTTGTGTAATGCAGCGCAGCGAAAAGGGACCAATGCTTGGCTTCATGCCATGGATGCAAGCGGCTGATGGTCCATTTACAATTACTCGCGATAATATTATTGTTGTCGCAGAAGTTGCCGATGAAGTGAAAAACGGGTATAATCAAATCTTCGGAGCAGGAATTGTCGTTCCTCCTAAAGATTTGATTGTGGGGTAATGCTTGGCTGATTTCTATACAAACATCTCGGTATCTGGAAAATATATCCTCTATCGTGGTGTCGAGAATGATAAGAGGGTCAGACGGAAGATTGAATTCCGTCCGACCTTTTATCTCATTGCAAACGAGAAAACAGATTACAAGACTCTCAGTGGAGAGTTTGTCAAGTCAATTGAGCCAGGAACAATTCCTGAGTGTCGTGAATTTCTAGAGAGGTACGAAAGTGTCGATAATTTCCCTGTTTTTGGTAATAATCGTTATGAGTATGCTTTTATTGCCGATCGTTATCCTGATGATATTCTTTGGGATATTAACAAAGTTACTATCGCTTATCTCGACATTGAGGTTGGATCCGAGAACGGATTCCCTGAGCCAAGAGATGCCAACGAATCAATCACCGCCATCACTATCAAACTTAAAGGTAATTATTTTGTGTTTGGTGTCGGCGATTATAGCAAGCACCGTGACGACGTGCACTATGCAAAGTGTCGAGATGAACTCGACCTTATACGAAGATTCATTGACTTCTGGACAAGATTCCACCCAGATGTGGTCTCAGGATGGAACGTCAAATTCTTCGATATCCCATACCTTGTAAATCGCATCACCAAACTTCTTGGTGATGCTGAAGCCAAGAAACTTTCTCCGTGGAATCGATTGTCATTGCGTGAAGCAATGATCATGAATCGCGAACATCAAGTTTATGATCTTGATGGTGTAGCAACTCTCGACTACATCGAATTGTATCGCAAGTTTACTTACTCGCAGCAAGAGTCATACCGACTGGACAATATTGCTCACGTTGAGTTGGGCGAAAAAAAGATCGATTATTCTGAGTTTGAAACTCTTCATCAACTCTACAAGCATGACTATCAGAAATTCATTGAGTATAACATCAAGGACGTAGAACTTGTTGAGAAACTCGAAGAAAAGATGAAGTTGATTGAGTTGGCTTTGACTCTTGCGTATGACAACAAAGTAAACTATGATGACGTCTTCACGCAGGTGCGCATGTGGGATGCGATTGTTTACAATTATCTTCTAAAGAAAAAAATTGTAATCCCTCAAATGAAGCGCGGATCAAAGAGTTCGCAGTATGAGGGTGCGTATGTTAAGGATCCAATCCTTGGCATGCACGAATGGGTTGCGTCATTTGACTTGAATAGTCTGTATCCGCACTTGATCATGCAGTACAATATTTCGATGGAGACTTTGATTGAGCCCTCGAAGTATAACGATAACATGCGTGGATTGCTACAGAACTGCAATATCAATGTTGAGTCTTTGCTCAATCAAGAAGTTGATACAGAAATTCTAAAACAACTTGGCGTAACACTTACGCCAAATGGTCAATTGTTCCGCACTAATGAACAGGGTGTGCTTCCTGAGATTATGGATAGTATGTACAAAGATCGTACGCGCTATAAGAAGTTGGCGCTGGAAGCCAAAAAGAAAATCGAAACTGTTCTTGACGATAAGAATCAAGTGAAGTATTTGGAGAATCAAATCTCACGATACAATAATCTTCAGTTGGCTAAAAAGGTCACGCTGAACTCTGCTTACGGTGCACTGGGCAATCAATACTTCCGCTTCTTTGATATTCGTATCGCTGAAGGTATTACGACCGCAGGTCAGTTGTCTATTCGTTGGATTGAGAAGAAGATCAACGAGTATATGAACAATCTTCTCAAAACAAAAGATGAAGATTATGTCATTGCCTCTGATACTGACTCAATCTATTTGAACATGGGTCCGCTGATCAAAAAACTTTATCCTGATACTTCTGACACCAAGAAAGTCATTAAGTTCATGAACAAAGTTTGTGACGATAAGATTCAACCGTTCATTGACTCATCGTATCAAGAATTGGCTGACTATGTGAATGCATATCAGCAGCGCATGGAGATGAAACGCGAATCTCTTGCAGACAAAGCAATCTGGACTGCAAAGAAACGATATATTCTAAATGTGCATGATAGTGAAGGTGTGGCATATGCCAAACCAAAACTCAAGATCATGGGTCTTGAGGCTGTCAAATCCTCAACGCCATCTGCTTGCCGTGTGAAGATTAAAGAGGCAATCAATATTATTATGACGCAAACGCAAGATGATTTGCATAAATTCATCGAGCAATTTAGAAATGAGTTTAAGGAGTTGCCTGTTGAAGACATTTCTTTCCCACGCTCTGTGAATGGCTTGACAGAGTATGGTGATGCCGCAAATATCTTCAAGAAGGGCACACCTATTCATGTAAAGGGTGCATTGGTGTATAATCACTTCTTGCGAGAATTGAAACTCAATAAGCGTTATCAAGAAATTCAAGAGGGTGAGAAGATTAAGTTTGTTTATTTGAAGCAACCGAATATCTTTAACAATAACACTCTTGCATTTATATCTGCGCTGCCAAAGAAACTTGGCGCTGAGCAATATATTGACTATGATCTGCAATTTGAGAAATCATTTCTTGAGCCACTTGATATTATTCTTTCTGCAATCGATTGGCAGAGTGAAAAGATTGATTCACTGGATTGCTTTTTTAATTGAAATGATGTATAATAGATGTATCCCAAATATGGAGAAATACCATGAGTTTGCTTGAAAAGTTAAAGAAAAATACGACGATCAAAGATACTGCGATTCTTGCCAAGTCCAAGTTCTTCGCAGCAAAGGACATGATTCAAACCAGCATCCCAGTTGTGAACGTTGCGTTCTCTGGAGATCTTGATGGTGGTTTTACTCCTGGTCTCACAATGTGGGCTGGTCCGAGTAAGCACTTCAAGACTGCATTCAGTCTGTTAATGGCAAAAGCCTATCAAGACAAGTATCCAGATTCAGTTGTTCTTTTCTATGACTCTGAGTTTGGTACTCCGCAAAACTATTTCACTTCGTTTGGTATTGACACCGATCGCGTTGTTCATACTCCGATCACAGACGTTGAGCAGTTGAAGTTTGATATCATGCAGCAGTTGAGTAACATCGAGCGCGGCGAGCGCGTGATGATTGTTATCGACTCTATCGGTAACTTGGCTTCGAAGAAAGAAGTTGAGGATGCGATGGATGGCAAGTCAGTCGCTGACATGAGTCGTGCAAAGCAAATTAAATCCCTGTTCCGTATGGTGACACCACACCTTACACTAAAGGACATTCCTATGGTCGTAGTAAATCACACCTATAAGGAAATAGGTCTGTATCCCAAGGATATTGTCGGTGGCGGAACAGGTTCTTACTACTCTGCTGATAACATCTACATTCTTGGTCGTCAGCAAGAAAAAGACGGCACTGATTTGATTGGTTATAACTTTATCATCAATGTTGAGAAGTCTCGATATGTTCGTGAAAAAGCCCGTATCCCTGTCACTGTTCGTTTCGATGGTGGTATTTCTAAGTACAGTGGTCTTCTTGACATGGCACTTGAGTCTGGTCATGTTACGAAGCCAAATGTAGGCTGGTATGCAAAAGTGAACACTGCCACTGGCGAAGTTGAAAGCAAGAAGTGGCGCATGGCTGATACTGAGTCGCCAGAGTTTTGGGACAGCATTCTTTCTGATGAGACATTTAAAGAATGGGTGCGCACAAATTACCAATTCAGTTCAGCAGTGGCTGGTAATTTGATTAATGAGGTTCTTGACGATGGTCATGAATAAGATTCAAGACCTTATTGCCGCAGTTGAGTTTTGGTATGCTCGAAAGTTCATCAAACTTGACAAGCATTATACCTTCTTTTTAGATTTAAATGGTCCTCCAGGATCATTTGCAATTAAATTTTTTAAAAAATATGATGGTGTAATTGTTGAGTTTGCCAATGTAAAAGTTGGTAATGATGGTCAATTGACGTTTGACTACGATATCATATCCAATGTGAACAATTGTAATGTGAAAACCAGAAGTTTTGAACGCTTTACTCAAAATGTAATGCGTAGTATACTTTATGGTGCTATTCAAAATGATGTAAGGGAAAAGAATGAAAACAGAAACACTGATCTTGTCGAATTTGATTCGGAACGAGAAGTTCATGAGGAAATCTCTGCCGTTCCTCAAGAGCGAGTATCTAACCGAAAGCCACGAAAGAAAGGTATTCGAAGAAATAAAACAGTTCATTCTGAAATACAACAGTCTGCCTCCGATAGCAGCACTGGAGATCAGCCTCAAAGAGTCGACCAAACTCACTGAAGTTGAGTTAAATAAGTCTCTTGAACTGCTGAAGGAAGTATCAGTTGACAAGTCAGAACAAAAACTCGAATGGCTTCTTGACACTACAGAGAAGTTTTGCCAAGAAAAGGCAATCTATAATGCAATCATGGATTCAATTCAGATCCTTGATGGAAAAGATCAAGCGAGGGGCAAAGGAAGCATTCCTACTTTGTTGTCTGATGCTTTGGGCGTTAGTTTCGATCCTCATATTGGTCACGACTTTCTGGATAATTACGCTGATCGCTACGATTTCTATCATCGCATCGAAAAAAGAATCCCGTTTGATCTTGAATACTTCAACAAGATCACTAAAGGAGGACTTCCGCAGAAGACCCTTAATATTGCTCTTGCAGGTACTGGCGTCGGCAAGTCTCTGTTTATGTGTCATGTGGCTGCTTCTTGCCTGACTCAAAACTACAATGTTCTTTATATCACACTAGAAATGGCTGAAGAGAAGATCGCTGAGCGTATTGACGCGAATCTTCTCAATGTTTCTCTTGATGATCTCATGAACATGCCGAAGGACATGTATGAGAAGCGCATGGGCAAACTCAAGGAAAAGGTCAAGGGCAAGTTGATTATTAAAGAGTATCCGACTGCGTCTGCGAATCCTGCTCACTTTCGCGCACTAATCAACGATCTTGCTTTGAAGAAAAACTTCCGTCCAGATATCATCTTCATTGACTATCTAAATATTTGTGCGTCAGCGCGAATCAAAGCAGGTGCGAATGTCAACTCCTATACCTATATCAAAGCGATTGCGGAAGAACTTCGTGGGCTTGCGGTGGAGAATAATGTACCGATCGTTTCGGCTACTCAGACGACTCGATCTGGCTTTAGCAACTCGGATCCTGGACTAGAGGATACTTCTGAATCGTTTGGTTTGCCAGCCACTGCTGACTTTATGTTTGCATTGGTAAGCACTGAAGAACTACAACAATTGAATCAATTGTTAGTAAAGCAGTTGAAGAATCGATATAATGATCCGAATCTTCACAAGAGATTCACGATTGGTGTTGATCGCGCAAAGATGAAGTTGTATGATCTTGAGCAAAAAGCCCAAGATGCTGTATTGAAGGAAGCCGAATCAAAACCAGTCTTTGATCGTGGTCGTAGCACTGATAAGTTTAAAAACCTCAAAGTGTAATGAAACTAAAACGAATAGAGAAAAAGGTATATGCTCTTGCCGAAAAATGGGTCGGAGAAAAACACATACCGTCTATCATTCGCGGTTTGAACCAAGCATTCAAACCTTACATTGTCTGTTTTTCCTCTGGAAGATTTGAGGATTTATACTACCCCGACCACAATGTAATTGTAGGTGGACATTATTGTAATAGAATATCAGATATTGTTCCTGAACACATCTATATCCAGTTGAACTTTCCTAAAGATTCCAAGAAAGCAATTATAAGCGAAGAAGGCGCAAAGAATCTTGCTCTTAAGATTATTCGCGCAATACATCATGAGTATCGCCATAAACACCAACAAAGACATCGCCCCTTTCTTTTGCAGAAAGAGTACAAGCCAAAGCCTAAACAGAACAAGATGAAGGCAATGTATTATGGCAACCCTGATGAGTTAGATGCCCATGCTTATGAAACTCAGGCTGAGAAACTAGATATAAATAAATTGCGAAAGGCTCATAAGATTGGCTGGAGAGAGTGTGAAGCCATCTTTATGTATCGTCTGCACTTTCGTAAGCAAGATCCAAAAGTTTGGCAAAGGTTTCTGAAAAAGGTTTATAAGAATAATGACTGTTAAAAAGAAACTGCTGACGCCAGCGAAATTTGGTCTGAATACAATGAAACCAGTCAGTTCAGAAGTAATTGTTCGAACTGTGTTGGGCAAACTGAATAAGATCGATCTTACCCCAGCAGCAAAAAACGCTTGCAAACAAATGGTACAAAATTCTGTAGCAGGTAAACCCACATTCAAAGCAGAATTTTCTGGATTAACTGGAGCAGATATCGGCGTTTTGACATCAGACTTCGGTGAAGTGACTGGTGCCATTTATATGTTAAATTCTAAAAAAGGGTATACTGCTGCAAAGTTTCCTACCTCTGAATCGCAAAGACTTGTTGACTATTATTTGGTAAAGAGTGGAGTTGATGAACCATTTTCAGCGAAAGCAGGTCAGGGTGGCGCACCTTCTATCAATGCATTAGAAGATAAACTCGATAAAATGAAAGATGATTCACTCACTCGAAAGCAGAAAACAGCAAAAAAAGTTCTAAAGATTATCAACAATGAATCAATATATGATGGTGTACTTGTAGCAGCAGATTTTCTAAATCTTCCAGGCTATGCAGCACTCATTAACATAATGAAGAACAAGAAATATAAGACTGGGTATTCGAGTGGAATACCAACAGTTGAACATTTAATGTCTGCAATAGACGCCTGTGGAACTTTTGATTCTTGTATGAAAGAATTTAAACCACTTTTCGATGCAGCAGAATTTCAACTTGGCGGAGATGCAGGTGAGAAAAAAATGAGATCTGTGTTTGCTGGTACAGCAGGCAAAAGATATAAGAAATGGGGGCTTTTGCATTTTCCAATAACAAGTCAAGTTATGAGTTGGTTAAACGATCCTGCAAATGGCGCAACTGAGGTCTTAACACTGGCTGCAAGATCATTAACTGTAAATCAAATTTATCTTGATCATACACCACCAATAAGTGGACCAGTGAAATGGAAGTCTGGGAATTTAAACTATATAATTAAAACCTTTTCTGATGCTAACTTTAAATTCCATTCCCCTTCTAGCACTCCTAATCCCGTTGGAAATAGAATTGGAATGAAAATGATTAAAGGATGATTTATGACTGTATTTGTGACTGGTGGTTTGGGATTTATTGGATCTAATTTTGTATTCGCCCACCTAAAAAAATATCCCGCTGATACTGTTGTCATTCTTGACAACTATTCATACGCAGCAAATGGCTCGAACATAAATGGACTATACGAAGATTATCGTGTAATTGTCCAGCGCTGTGACATTCGCAACATCAATCGACTCGATCAATTATACTACGATTATGACCCAAAAATCACGTACCATTTTGCTGCTGAGTCTCATGTTGACAACTCTATTGCTGGTGACGATCATTTCCTCAGCACTAATGTTGAAGGCACTCACAACATTCTAAAATGCATTCGCAAGTTTGGCAGTAAACTTGTTCATGTTTCAACTGATGAAGTTTATGGATCACTCTCTCATGATGATCCACCGTTCACAGAAAAGACGCCATACGATCCTCGCAATCCATACTCTGCTACCAAAGCAGCAAGTGATCATCTTGTTCGTGCTTATGTGAATACTCATGGAATAGATGCAGTTGTTACGAATTGCTCGAATAACTACGGTCCGCGACAACATCGCGAGAAGTTCATCCCAACTGTAATTCGTCACATAAAGAACAATACTCCAATTCCTGTTTACGGAACAGGTCAGAATGTTCGTGATTGGTTGTTTGTTGAAGATCATTGCGAAGCATTGCTTGCAATTGGAGAAAACTTTAAGCGAGGAGAACGCTATAATATCGGCGGTGGTCATGAGATGAGTAATCTTGAAATGGTTACATTGATTCTAGATCTCATGGGCAAACCTGTGAACATGTATCAGAACTGGATTAATTTTGTTACAGACCGCAAAGGTCATGATTTCAGATATGCAATGGATTCATCAAAACTTGAACGAGAACTCGGTTGGAAAACAAAAACAAATATAACCGAAGGTCTCCGTAAAACATTGGAGTGGTATAATGCGTAAAGGAATTATTTTATCAGGTGGTCTTGGCACTCGCCTGTATCCATGTACTCGAGTAATATCAAAGCAGTTACTTCCTGTCTATGATAAGCCACTGGTCTATTATCCAATTTCAACATTAATGATGGCGAATATTCGCGACATCATGATCATTACTTCACCTGCTGATCGTGCACCATTTGAGAATTTGATTGGTGATGGTTCACAGTGGGGATTGAAGATTTGCTATGCTACACAGTTAGAACCAAAGGGAATTGCAGAGTGTTTCCGTATCGCTGAGAAGTGGATCGGCGAGGATGATGTGACTCTGATTCTTGGTGACAATATTTTCTATGGCAACGAACTGATCAATCGCTTCAATCGTGCTGCAAGTAATCATAAGGGTAGCACATTGTTTGCTTATCATGTCGCTGATCCAGAAAGATTTGGTGTTATTGAACAAGACTCTAGTGGCAATCCAATCAAAATTATTGAGAAACCAAAAGTTGCACCAAGCAATTATGCAGTCACTGGGCTTTACTTTTACGACAATAAAGTAGTAGACTATGCATGGCAGATTCAACCTTCTGCAAGAGGAGAGTTAGAAATCACCGATATCAACAATCTTTATATGCAGAATCATGATTGTACAATTGAGTATCTAAATCGTGGTATTGCTTGGATTGATACTGGTACATTTGAGTCGCTATCTGAGGCATCAACTTTTGTCGGTTCGGTACAAAGAAGAACAGGCATGATGATTGCTTGCCCCGAAGAAATAGCGTATAATAATGCTTGGGTCACGGAACATGAAGTTCGTCGTGCAGCCGAGAAGTATAGTAAATCGGATTATGGTAAATATCTTGGACAAATCTTGAGGATGAGACAATGAGTGATGTGAAGCAAATGATTGAAGATTTGGTTGCCGCTGTTGGTACACCAAAGTATGCATACAACTGCAAGGAATTTAATCCTGAGAAAGACACCGTATTCTATTCTGGTCCATATTGGGATGAGAAGGAAGTGATTGCTGGTGTAAGTGCATTCCTCACAGGCAAGTGGCTTGTTTCTGGTGAACAGGTTGGTAAGTTTCAATGGGAATTTGGTCGCAAGTTTAATGTAAGGCATTGCCACATGGTGAACTCAGGTTCATCAGCAAACCTTACCATGGTTGCTGCTCTCAAGAAGCACTTGGGTTGGAAAGATGGCGATCAAGTTATCGTATCACCTGTCGGGTTTCCAACAACAATTGCTCCGCTTGTTCAGAATGGTCTTGTTCCAGTGTTCGTTGATATTGAAATGGACACACTCAACTTTGACCTTAATCAAGTTCAAAAGTGGATAAATGAAAAGACTGTTGCAGTATTTGTTTCGCCAGTTCTTGGTAATCCGCCAAATATGGATGTGATCTCAAAGTTCTGTGCAGAAAATGACATTTATCTAATTGGTGATAACTGCGATTCACTTGGCACAAAGTGGGATGGTAAACTTCTAACGGATTATTACTATGCGTGGACAACATCTTTCTATCCTGCTCACCACATTTCGACAGGCGAAGGCGGCATGGTTTGCTCAAACGACGAGCAACTCATCAACACTGCTCGCAGCATTAGTTGGTGGGGTCGTGATTGTCGTTGCGTCGGTGCTGCTAATCTATTGGCTTGCGGAACATGTGGCAATCGCTTTGATAAATGGCTTGAAGGATATAATGGAATAATTGATCACAAGTATCTCTTCACGAACATGGGCTACAATCTCAAGCCACTTGACCTTCAGGGTGCAATTGGTAGAGAACAGTTGAAGAAGATCGATGAGATTGATGTGAAGCGTCGAGCAAACTTCAAGCGAATCAAGGATATGTTTGAGAAATATATTCCAGGCGTTCGTGTTGCTAGTAATCTTGATAAGGCTGATCCATCATGGTTCGGCGTTCCGTTGATCACTGACACACCTGAACTCAAGGAAAAACTTCAGGCATTCTGTGAGGCGAATAGAATTCAAACTCGCAATTACTTCGCTGGAAACATTCTCTTACATCCTGGCTATAAACATCTAGATGATGCGTCCAAGTATCCAAATGCGAACAAGGCATTAAGTAACGTATTCTTCGTCGGATGTCCACCGCATTATGGTGATAAGGTTTGGGAATACTACGAGAGTGTAATGCAAAAATGGGAATGCTAAACATCTTTGGAGGGTACGGATTTGTCGGAACTCAATTCTGCAATACAACCAAAAACGGTTATATCAAGAATTACCGAGATAATTACGAAGTACGAACACCAGATTGCGTTTACTTTATTAGTACCGTTGATAACTATAATGTACATATCAGTTCTACGGTGGATATTGATACTAATCTCATTGTATTAATGAAGGTGCTAGACGAGTATCGCAAATATATAAAAGAAACTGGTGAGAAAGGATGCTTTAACTTCATCAGTTCTTGGTTTGTCTATGGATTGGACTCTGGTTTCGGTGAAGGTTCTCGTGGAATCTCAGAGAACGAAACATGCAATCCAAAGGGGTTTTATTCGATTACAAAACGATGCGCTGAACAATTGCTTATGTCTTATTGCGAGACATTTGATTTGAATTATCGCATACTGAGGCTGGCAAATGTATTGGGTGCAGAAGATAAAAAGGTATCTGCGAAGAAGAACGCGCTCCAATATCTATTGGGCGAAATCGCTGCAAACAGACCCGTCGACCTCTATGATAGTGGTTATTTTTATCGTGATTATATTGATGTTCGCGATTGCGCTCGAGCAATCAATCTGGTTGTCAACAATGGAGAACTCAACTCCATCTATAACATCGGAAACGGATACCCAATAATCTTCCGTGATGTGGTTCGTTACGCTCGAGATGCTATGGATTCGGCTTCTGAACTGCGTACGATTGAACAGAAAGAATTTCACAAGAAGGTTCAATCTTCTCGCTCTTTCTTCATGGATAATACCAAGTTAAGAGAACTTGGATATCGACCAGAGTATACGATCCAACAAACTGTCGATGATATCATATACAATATCTTAACTGCTAAAAATAACTAAATATACTATAATCCCACAGTGTGGAGAGAGTATGTTTGGTTTCAAACAATCTATTCCGTTATTAACAGAACAGAAAAAGCCAGTTCGCGGAATACAACACCTTCCACATCCTTCAGAATCAGCCTTCAGCGCTCGTAAGGGTGCAGTTGGTTCTACTCTCTCCAAGATTCAAGGCGTCATCAGCGGTCGCGCTCCGATCACTCGAAAGATCGACGATCGTATGTCCTTTCAAGTCATTCGCACTCCAGAAGGTAAAATCGGCGTAAAATATAAAGGCGCTGGTTCTACCTACAATTTTTCTGCTGAAGATGTAAAGAAACAGCATAGCGAAAAACCATACATTGCTGGACCATTGATGAATATTCATAAGCACATTGCGAAAGTGCTTCCAGAAGGTCCAGGCGAATATCAGGGTGGATATCTAAGTTCCCTTGAGGATCGTACCGAAGAAGATGGTAAGATAGGTCACAAACCAAATACTATTCGTTACTCTGTCGACAAAAATTCTCCAGAAGGAAAGAAACTTGCAAAGGCTAGATTGAGCATTGCCTTACATTCAAGAATTGCCGCAGATGGAAAGGCTTCTCCATTAGAGGCTGGTGCTACGAAAGACCATCCAGATGTTCATGTAATGGATCATATTGTTTCAGATGAACATCGCACAATGAGTCCAGAAGCAAAGCGTAAAGCACTTGAACATATTGCAATGGTAAAAAAACTTGCAAAGGACCATTCTCACGATCATCATGAGGGTCATGAAGAAACATTAAATCGTTATGCCAATTCAACGATAGATTCTGGTGAGAAACCAGGTGCAAAAGGATACATAAAGTTTTTACAAGCGCATCATCAGAAAAGAATCGATTCTGTAAAAACAGAAAAAGCAAAGAATCAAAAAGCAGAAGAAATGCGTGCTGCAATTAATCATGTAAATGATAATCTAGACAAGTTTGATCGTACCTTTGATGTTCACCACCATCTACAACAAGCCACATATGCAGTTGCTGACTCACTATCTAAAACTGCACATGGTGGTTATTCTCATCATATCGATGGTGAAGAAGCTGCTGGTGAAGGATTCGTTTCAAATGGAATGAAATTTGTTCCTCGTAAATTCACTGAAGCCAATCGTAAAAGATCAGCAATATTCAAAGCGCAGAAAGCACAAAAGAGTGTGATATGAGTAAAGCAACATTTACATTCGGAAGATTTAATGCTCCAACTGAAGGTGGACATGGCAAATTAGTCAGCGCAGTTCAAGGACATGCTGAAAAAACTGGCGGTCGTCATTATATTTTCCCATCACATTCTCAAGATGCCAAGAAAAATCCATTGGCTCATGGCGAAAAGGTTGGATTTATGCGTCGTCTATTTCCAACTGCAAATATTGTTTCTTCAGGCAAAGTGCGAACAGCAATCGATGCGATGAAACATTTAGAGAAACAAGGACACACTCATGTCACAATGGTAGTGGGTTCTGATCGTGTCGATGACTTCCATTCTCTGCTCAATAAATACAGAAAGAAAGAATATCCAGGAGTTAAAAAGGTCAACGTTGTGTCAGCAGGACAACGTGACCCAGACGCGGAAGGTGCAGAAGGAGAATCTGCTTCGAAGCATCGAGCGCTAGTTGCTGCTGGAAAACGAGATGAGTTTATTGGAAAATATAGCGATAAGAAACTCGGCGCACAAATACATGATGCATTAAAAAAAGGTATGCAAATGGAATCAACAAACCCAATCGGCATTTTTTTACTTGGTGGTCCAGGAAGCGGAAAAGACTATGTTCTTAAGAACATCTTTTCTCGTTTTGATTTGACCGAAGTTCAAGCAGATCAAATTCTCAATGGTGCTGCTGCTGAACTATTTGAATCAAATCAAAATATCGTTATCAATGGCGCTAACGATGCTGAGAAAATTGAACTTGTTCAAAATTTACTAGAAGGTTATACATTTGATTTTGTGCATGTATCTGTAACGAATAAGGTTTCACGCTTACGCAATGAACAACGCGAACAACCAATCACAGAATCAAAACGTATTGACAAATATCTAAAAGCTGAGCAACTTGCTAAAGATGTTGAAGCGTTTATTTTCAATAACTCAATTAATTTGAACGAGTCTTCAGAACTAGAGAAAGTTTTCTTTGGCGATCAAATCGAAAAACTTTTAGAAAGAGTTACAAGTCTTGGTCTTGAAATGAAATCAACTCCTGAGCCAAAGTCTTTCTCTGTAATTAAAGAAAAGTATTTTCCACCAGTCGCAAAAGATAAAGCATCTGGACTTCCAAAGAAGTATGTCCGTGGTTTAAGCCCATCTACTGCAAAGGCTAGAGCAGCTCACTGGAAAGAAAAAGCAAAGTTATCTGATAGTGATCCAAGAGCATATGAACCAGCTCCTGGTGATGCAACAGCAAAAACGAAACCAAGCAAGCACACAGTTGCTGTTCGTAAGATGATGGATGAGGCAGAACTTCAGAAAGTTCGTCGCCTTCCGCGCAGTGGAAACATCACTGCAGTCATGGACAAGAGACAAGAAACTGGTCGAGTTTCAGAGGATGTAGTTGCTGAGGGTGCGGCTGATTCTTCACTCGCAGCAAAAGCTGAGAAGTCAGGTATTTCAGTAGGAACGCTCCGCAAAGTTTACAAGCGTGGAGTTGCTGCTTGGAATTCTGGACATCGTCCAGGAACAACACCACAACAGTGGGGTCATGCTCGTGTGAACTCTTACATCAATAAAGGAAAGACTTATCACACAGCAGATAAAGATCTTCGTGAAGAAACCGAAGAAGATATTAATACACTTTTTGAAATGCAATTAATGGGTACTGACGAATATCGTAAGCATGCTATTGCTATGACGCCAGGACAGGGAGAAATTGAAGATGCTTACAAGTCTAAGAAAACTGTTAAGTCCGAAGAAGCAGAGTGTGAATGTGGAGGAGATTGCGGCTGCAAAGATGGCTCTCAAAATGAGTCAGTTGGAGGAGCAAGTGAACGAAGTGTTCCAAAGAGTTTCAGAGACCTCCGAACCGAAGCCAAAAAAGAAAAAGAAGAAGACACAGAAGTAACAGCAGTTTTCGATCCTAAACTAGGCGACTCTAAGAAAAAAACAAAAAACTTGAAATCACCTCCAAGAAATCTTGATTCAACAATGCAAGGTCTCCCAGTTGCATCTCGCTTCAATGCTTATGAAGAAAAGAAACCAGAAGAAAAAGGTTTCATGCCAACACCTCGTCAGGTTCCTGCTCCTCCTGGCGGTCATTCTGTTCCAAAGGGATATAAGCGAGTCAAAGATCATATCGCTGGTTGGAAACTTGTAAAGGAAGAAGATTCTTCTGAACTCACTCTCGAAGAAGCAGTTCAGTATCATACAGAAAATAATATTTCTTTTACTCAAAACGTTTTCCGTCCAGGTTCAGAAATGTTCTTTGAATTGATTGGAGAGGCAAAGCGTCTTTATAAGGAAGGCAAATATACACCAGCTGATGAATATGAAGTCGATCTTCTAAACTCAGATATTGGTGAGATTGCAGAATACGAAGGACAAACAGTCGTTCTAGACTATCCAATTGAGGAAGGTCTAGAGGAATGTTGGAAAGGTTATGCTCAACGCGGAATGAAAAAGAAAGGCGACAAGATGGTCCCTAATTGCGTTCCTGTGAGCGAAGAAGGAGATCCAACTGGCGGCAAGGGCATCGGTAAACCATTTCGCTCTGGTGGTGGCGGTGCGGTTTATGTTCGTGTTGGTGATGGTATTCGTAAGATTACCTTCAGCAATTCTGGTATGGCAAAGAAATACAACGATCCAGCAAGAGTTCGTTCTTTCGTCGCTCGTCACCATTGTTTAACGAATAAAGATAAGACGTCAAGATCCTATTGGGCTTGCCGTTGGCCAAGATACTTTTCTGATTCAGGACAAACATGGTGGTAGAAAAAAAGCCATATGAAGACCAAGAACTAAATAATTGGTCTTTTATACGAACTTTCAGGCACGATGTATTGACTGAGGAGTTGGTTTGGCATCGTGATGAGAACGGTAGATTTATAGAAGTTTTGGAAGGAAGTAATTGGGAAATTCAAATTGATAATGGACTTCCAAAGAAGTTATACAAAGGCGATAGGTTTTTTATTCCTGCAAAAACTTATCATAGAATAAAGCGCGGGACAACAGATCTTAAATTGAAGATCGAGGAATTCTAAATGGCAGACGTAAAAGTTCCAGCACTCTTGCATAAGATGTCAAAGGCTGCTCAAAAGGCATGGTATAAAAAGAACAATATGAAGATGCCCGATGACATGGAAGGTAGATCTGCTGCTGCAGCGAAGAAGGTGAAGGTAACACCAAGAAAAGAGATTGCTGTTGAGCCTGGTTCTGTGCGCGCTTTAAATGCAGCAAGACAGCAAGCATACATGGCAAAAGGTGGTCGTCAACCTATTGGTGCTGCTGGTTCAGGCGGTCATAGTTCTATGGCTGGATCAAACATGTCAACTGCAAAGGGAATGATTGCTGGAATCAAAGCTGGATTCAATCCAAAAGTCTCTCTTGATCCATATGAATCAGAAAAAGCAAAGAAAGTTGGTCCACGCTCATTAAAAATGAAAAAAGAAGAAGTCGAACTCGATGAAGCAAACATGCGCTTCGATTATGAAGCAGCCGCTCGTCCAAAGTCATCTGATGTCAAGAACTTCTTAAATCGAGATAAGAATCCTCGTGCTGCTGCTGCTTCTAAAAAGTATATTCGCCGCATGACAAAAC